>Ga0209092_10001122_pt1 | contig 26818 bp, 46 predicted proteins | sample FraStrMetagenome_FD_187446 | JGI IMG/M metagenome (GOLD analysis project Ga0209092, IMG submission 187446) | Marine eukaryotic phytoplankton communities from Arctic Ocean - Fram Strait ARC3M Metagenome (SPAdes) (version 2) | ecosystem: Environmental > Aquatic > Marine > Oceanic | place: Fram...
CCTCGGTAAGTTCGTTGAAATGTCAGAATCAGTTACAGCTTTGAGTGCCCGTAACTGTGCCTCGGCCTCTAGCTCCTGACGTCGCATCTGCAATTCCATTTGCATTTTCTCGCGCTCCATCTGGATATCTGCCTGCATCTTCTCACGCTTCAGCGCAATATCAGCCTCAGCTTTTTGCTGGGCAATCTGGATATCTGCCGCCGCTTTTTGCTGTTCAAGCTGTAGCACCTGAGCCATTTGCTGTTGCTCTGGCGTTGGAGCTTGTGGCTGTTGGGCTTGCTGTGCCTGTTGCATTTTGGCCTGCTGGATTTGCTGGGTATTGTTGAAGAACTGGTCAGCATCCTTGAAGCCGCCAATCTCGGCAATACTGCGGAGCGTGTTGACATATTGCTCCATCGTAACCACGGGATTGTCTGGGCCCATCTGCATTAGTATCTGCTCCTGCTTGGAAGCAATCTGCGTCAGGAAGGCAATCTTCTGCTCATCGTCAGCCGTGCCCAAGCCAACCTGCACAACAACGTCATACTGGTCAGTCCATTCACGCGGGTCAATCGGGACGAACTCATTCCGCAATCTGACAATCTTCGGCTTGTTATCGTACTTGGTGACAAGGTGTAAAATACCTTTGAACAAATCCTTAACGCCGGTCTCTGCCATTGTGCGGGCATAGCTCTCTAGCTTTACCTGTGCGCCCCGTACAGTCGCGCTGATAGCACTAGCTGTTGTGGATTGCAGTGCATTAGCATCGAGCCCCATAGAGGCTTTAGACATGCCTGTTCGCTGTTCCTTAATCTGGTCGATGTAGTCCATCAGCGGACGGACTTCACCGCCCACAGCATTGCCCATAATAGGCTGAATAGCACCGGCCTGACGCATGCGGATGACACCGCCAGCGGTCCCGTCCAGAACGTCATCAATATTTACCATGCCCTCGACAACACCCATGCGCGGCAATGTGGAGCTATAAACGCTGTCCAGATACTGCCGGAGAAGCGTTGATTTAATGACCTGTAAATCTTCGGTCATGTCATAGATGGACCGACCAATCAGGCGGTGCGGCATAAGGATGGGACTGACAACGGCAAACGGGATATGGTCGAATGGCTCGTTATGCAGGATTTCTGTGCCAGCTTCGCCGATAGCGCAAATACGGCGCATTTCAGCAATGCCGTCATTGTCGTAATCGACCTTCATTATGCATTCGTAATAGACAACCTCAGCCAGCGTCGGGTCTGACGGGTCAGTGCCGGTCACAGCTTCGAGGTCTTGGAAACGTGCCACGCGCTCTTGGTCAACATCGAGGTCTGAGTTACCGGCATGCTTTTCAACAACGTCGCGGTCATAGCCCATTGCCACGAGGTCGCTGACAGTCATTGTTGTCCGGTGGGCTACGAAGTGCGCGTCCTCTAATGAGGTGGCTCTGCGATTTACGAGGAACTCTTCTGGTGGGACGTTCTGAATCTTAATCTTGCCGCCGGTCTCTTTTACTTTGACGGTTAGGTCATAGCTGGCTGGTGGCTCCATTATCATGCCAGTGACTTCATCAATAATGGCTTCCTGCTCAAATGTCTCGATTGAGCCGACAACCTCAATATTCGGGTTTGCTAATAAAGCGGCTAGTTCCGTTTCATTAAGTCCTTCATATTCTTCTTCAGTGACAGATTCAGTTTCTTCAAAGTGATACTTAACGACACCAAGCCTAAATAGTAGCGCGTCCTTAAACCAGTTGTGTAGAACCTTATATCCGTCATTCTGGTGGTTAATAATGTAATTACAGTAGTCAGAAATTTGCTCGGCACGTTCCACATCCTCCGACGTTCTAGCATTAAAACGCACATACTTATCATTGCTCGTAAAGACCCTCATCAAATTAGGCATGATGGCTTCAACGGTATCACTTACCTCTGTGGAAATGACCTGTGACCGGCCCTCCACTTCATTGCCCATAGGCTCGCCCAAATAGAAATCCAAAGCACGAATGCGCTCGGAGGAGTATTCACTCTCAAAGTGGTTCAGGCTCTCTCGTATCTCGCTCGATACAATGCTATTTAGCTGATACTCGTCCATTCCGCTTTTTTCCTTTTTTGGCTTTTGAGCCGTGCAAACAGGCAACAGCGTCATCGCACATCTTGCGAGAGACACAGCCCTTACAGCGTTTATAGTCTATTTTAGCGATTGGTTCCACCGCCTCGATTTTCACCGGCTCCGCCCGCCGTATGGGACGGGGCCGCATCATCACTCTGGTGTACTGCATTAGTCAGTCGAATAATTGCCGGTAAAACCGTTATAGGCTTTTGCCAGCCTTTTTGTTGGCTTCTTGATAGGCGTTGCCATGAACGCAGTTTCATCAAGACCCATGCCCTCATTGTTCATGTTCTTGTTGCCCATTTGTGGACGAGACATAGGCATGGAGACTTTGCCCTTAGTGGATTTTTTTCCGTACATTTTTAGATACCTTTTTCTTGATGGCTGTTTTGGCTGTAGTGCCGAGACCGGATGAAGTCATAACCGGATGGGGAACGGGTGCGGGAAGCTCATAGCCCTCGCCGCCGATTTTAAAGACGATGCAACGGTCTTGCGACGAGCAACGGTCTGGGTATGGGCAGTGTGTACAGGTTTGCATTTTTTTCTTCCTTTTAGATAATTCCGGCTTGGTACATTTGTTCTGGTGACATAGCTGGTTTGTCCTCGCCTAGCAAGCTGGTCGCTGGGAGTGGCGCAACCGGAGCGTTAAACAATGGCTGTCCCCCTAAAGCCTTTTCACGCATTTTTGGAGTTATTTCTATTGTGAAGCGTGGGCCATCAACATCGCCTATGATGTCATCTAAATAAAATTCATCTGTTACAGACGCATCTTTGTCTAACCTCTTAGCAACCTTCTCAGCGGCCCTTGGAATGATTTTGTCATAGAAAGTTTTTAGTCCTTCTTCGTTCCATCTATCAGCCTGTATGTCGCCGGTAGAAAAAGACAGATATCTTTTACCTTCCTGCGCCGCTTGATTGATTAGCCTTTTAACGCCAAGTTCCGCGAACTTGTCAGAGTTCCCAACAAACGGGCCAACAGGAATTTCCGCAGTGAACATTTTAGATTGCTTGTAGTAAGGCAAATATTCATCATAGGATTTTTTCCTTGCGTCTTTAACCTCTCGGTATTTTTTACCCACGCCCTCTGGCGGCTTTAATATTACTTCTTCGCCTTTTGCATTGGTGGCTAATATATGTTCGCCATCCAAATACATATTTACGTTCACTCCGGACAACAGCCGCTTTCCGTCAGCGTCATACACTCTGTTTGAAGAATGCTCATATTTTCCACCAAGAATTTTAGCTAATTTTGCGCCTTCTTCTTTCTGGAAATCATCAAAGCGTGCGCTAGCTTCATCGTGAACCTCAAAAAATTTGGCCTCTTCTTTGCGAATTTCTTCTATCTTTGCCCTGTCTTTAGGCGTATTAAACCCACGATTTCTACCGCGCTGGCCCCAATCAGATTGCAACTCCTCAACATACAAAACGTCATTAACTCCGGTGTCAGAGCTTCTGTCTTTTGTTCTGGCGTGGACCGCAATGTTAGGCTCGTCATAGTGACCTGTAGCAATAAACTCGTCGGTCATGCCCTCGTACTTAGGAACCTGCAAAAGCATCTCGCGGTAATTCGTACCGCCGTCCTCAGTGCTATTCATAAACCGCGTGTCGCCTGCGTTTGGCATGCCAATAATTTCACGGTCCATAGCGTCAGTTTCTGCTTCGATTCTGGCTTCAGCTAAAGAGTATCTTTCGCCTCTTAATGTGTTCCCATCTTCGTTTTTAATTGTATAGCCTATATCATCGGTGCCGATTATCTCATAACCAGTGTCAGGGTCTCGTAACCTAAGAACAGGGTCATAGCTGTAACGCTCAGAAACAAGTGTTTCCGCCGCTTTTTCAACATCTCCTATAACATCGCTTATGCGGTCGTCGTCAATAAACAAATCCGAATCTCTATAAGCAAGAGAAGTTAGATTGCCTTCTTCTAAAGCCTTTTGAACCTTATCAACATCTTCATCTGTCGCGCCACGCGCAGTTCTGCTGAAGGCCTCAGCAACTTCTTCTGGCGAAACTTCCATGAGGTATTGCGCTTCATCGGCAACATATTCTTTACCGTAAGCGTCATAAATATCTAATTCTTCTGCAAACTCAGGAAAGCGCATACCCTCAAATTCAGAATCGACAGAGGAAAGCATTGTCTGCTCTGGCCTAATACGATTTTCTTGTAACAGACCAACAACCTCATCACGGGTTATTTTTGGCTGTGACAGCAATCCCTCAAGCTCAGGAGTGAATTTTATCTCGTCTGGCTTTACACCTGCCGATAAAAGCATCTTACGGAACTGCTCACCCGTGCCTTTTGCTTGCTGAAGGTTCTTTGCTGTTTCTAGGGCTTGGCTGTAAAACCCTAGCTCATCAACTTCAGGACCACGAACAGCACCGCCGGAAACGGTGTCTGCTCCGCCCATTCCCATTCGCAACACATTAGGGCTTTGCTTTGCTATTGCCGCTGTGCCGAGAGCAGGCAATAAACCGAAGTCCACGCCGAACTGTGTTGTCGCGTCTGTAAATGCTGGGTTGTCTACTGACGGCATGCCGAGCTCACCGCTATATGCTTGATAGGGGGCTAAATAGGATTGATAAGCGTCTAACGCCATTTGCGGGAAAGCAACAGACCTTTGACCGCCTCGCTTGCCGACGGGCAATATCATGCCGCGTGTGCCCTCATCAACGGGAATGTCAAACAAGTTCTCTGACACATAAGGCCGAGAACGCATATTCAATAAACCGTCAACCATTTACTTGCCTTTTTTCTTCTTAGCTGTTTTTGCCGCTTGCTTAAAAGCCTTTGCTGTTGGCGCACCCTTACTGCCGACCTTCCGCATGGTCTCGCCGGAGGCCTTTGCTATGCGCTTTCTCTTTGCCGCAATGTTTGCGTATAAACCTTTAGGCATTACCACTTTTCCCTGCTAGACCAATAAGCCGCCGAGCATTTGCCCTTGGCAATATTTTTTGCGTGTCTTGCTTTAAACGATTTACGCCGCGCCTTTTCAGATGCGGTCTTCGGGTTCTTGCCAGCGCCGGACACACCCTGCTGACCGAACCGAATTGTTTTGATGGACCCGTCCTCGCACTTCGCAACGACCACATGAGATTTTGTCGGGTGGCTTGGGGTGCGCTTCGGCTTGTTATAGCCGGACACTCCCGCCCTGCTCAGTCTGGGGTCTTTAGATGTCATCTTCATCCTCAACTCGAATATCAGCCAGAATGTTCTCTATCTCCTGCCTGTCAATGCCCGCCCTTAACCCAGCGCGTATCATAATTGATATCGCCGCATCCATAATGTGATGCCATTCTACATCAGAACTCATGTAAATGCCATTGACATTCATTTCCAGCATTGTCGTGACGGCATCGACCATAGCCATATCATCTCGGCTGTCCTCTAGGTCCACCTCAATGAAGAACTCTGGGGGTAGCTTTGGCTTTGGAAACTTTACGATATTGTCTGACATTGCGGGCACCTTCCGGCTGGTTGTTCCTGATTATACCGACAGGTTACGCGCTAGACAACTGACAATAAAAAAGGGGGCCGAAGCCCCCTGTCTGTTATTTTTCCGAGCGGTACTAGGCCGCGATGAACTTCATTAAAAGAACTGTCTTCAGAGCTTCGTTAGCCTTATCAAGGGCCACATAAGCATCACGCATTTCATCGTCATACATTGAATTAACGACTGTTGGCTCTTCAATAATGCGGCTCTGAGCTTCTTCGATAAGGATTGAAAGCTTTGCTACCTCTTGCTTAGTCATAATTTTTCTCCCGAAAATCTGCGGAAAATACCGCCATACCGTATCTTAGCATACATTTATAATGAGATACAAGTAAATAATTAGCTTTTATTTATAAAATAATGTTTGACACTATGTTTATCCTTAGCGTAGACTGATAATATATCAACTCAAGGAGAGAAAAAATGAAATATCAAACAGCAGTAAAACTTCTAAAAAAACGCGCTGAAGACTTTTACGGTAAGGATTTTGATTGGCTAGTAGATTCAATTTCTGATGATTATAAAGTGGCGGGTTACTCCACGGAATCTCTGAAAGTAACAGAGGCTTATAAAGTTTATATACGGGGTTAATCAAACAGGGGCGGTCTTCGGGCCGCTCCGAAAGGAGAGAAAAAATGGAATACACGCAGATGGAATTAAAGGTCCTGAACATCCTTGCTGATGAACATGGTTCAGAGTGGCAGACCGAGGATGATGAATACGCTCAACTGGATACCTTTTTGCTCACTACAGATGGCACAGGCGACTGGGGAACAATTTTCGATAAGCATCAGCTTGACCCCAAATTATATCGCGGGGTCGTTTCAAGCCTGTTGCAGAAGGGCGCTCTTGAAGAGGACGAATATACAACCGCTCCGATAGGTTCATCTTTCACGGGCCGCAAATGCAAAATGATTGCTATAGCGATTAAACAGGCACCGTTCAACGCAATTAGAGGGGCGGCTTAGTGCCGCTCCGAAAGGAGGCTATAATGGATAGAGTTCTCGGATATATCGGCTACGCGGTCATCATCGCGTTTGCCTTGGGCTGGATGGATACGCTGTCACTGCTCGGCGTTGAGGATAGCCGGAGCTATACTTGGTGGGCCGTAATAGCTCGAATGGGGGGTTGATAATGGAAACGCTAGAAAAATGGTGGAGAGATAACGCAGATTACTTTGCGGGCATTGCCGATTTAGAACTTGGCGAGGTGGACGTTAATGGGGACCCATATAACTTTGACGACGACAAAAAGCTCTACAAGCAAGTGCCAGCTTGGGAAGATTTCCAAAAAATATGCGCGGAAGACATAAAAAGTGACTTTATGTATTGCCTAAGCACTTTGGATGATAGCTGTCAAAACAAATCGGTTGCCCTGTGCAGAATGATAGAAGAGTTTTGCGAGATAGCAGACAATCATTACGAAATATGGGAGAGGAACAACATCTAAACAATCCAATTCGTATCGGGGCGTGGGCTGGAACCTGCGCCCCATTTTGTTTGCGTGTAGCCCCCAGCAATAGCGCCCTCCTGTGCAAACGATAGCACAAAGGCATCGGCAACGTCCGGCGACCTCTGGCCCCTGCGCTTCATCTCGTCCTTGCTCTCGACCTTCAGCTTGCCATTGCTCAGATACTTATACCGGATGCCGGTTATCTCCTGTATCAGCGTATCATCATCGGGAATCTTGCAGGCTCTGTCCTCGAACCACTCGCGGGCCTTCCAGAATAATTCGTCGCGCAGGCGATTAAAGCGGTTCTTCAGGCTGGCAGTCTCAGATACCGACACAGACACCGCTGGCAGGTCCAGTTCGCGCAGTCTATCTGCCAAGCCAGCGCCCAGCCCGATAGCATCAACAAATATATGCGTGGGGCGATTGCTGTAATTGCAAGCCTCATATTCAGTCAGCACAATACCGGCGAGCTCCATCAGGTCTTTGCCCTGCCATGTCTTAATCGGCTCTAGCAATAATGGGCCTTGTCTCTTAGCAATCGCACTCCTGTCTCCGCCCATGCGGGCCACATCGAGCCCCCAGACAGTCGGCGTGGTAGGACTAGGCGTTATATCGCGCTTTACAGCCTCCTCGACGATGTAGAGCGGGACCAAAACGTCATCAGACTGCGTGGGGAACTCACCTAGCACACGAACGCGAAAAACGTTACTATCCGTACCGTATTTATCAGCCATGCCGGTGAGGAACTCCTCGGTGACATATTCGCCGTCGTGACAACTGACCGTGATGTTGTGCCAGTTGTGGCGCTGATTGTGGAAGGATTCATAAAAGAAGCCGTCAGAGCGGGTCGGGTTCCCACACATGACAGTCTTCGCACCGGCAGTTGATAGGGCCCCCTCGGCAACCTGAAAGACAACATCTGGCACACCGGAGGCCTCCTCGACCAAGAAGAGCATGTTCTCACTGTGGAAGCCCTGTAACGCCTCTGGGCTCTCCTTGCGGCTGGTACGGGCAACAGCGTAACTGTCCTTGGCACCCTTGAGGCTGATTTTATCGGATTTGAACTCAAGCAGGTCCATAAAGCCAGCGGGCAATTTACGCGCCCATTTGTCGATTTCGGTCCACAGCACATCGGATAGCTGGTGAGCAGTGTTAGCCGTAACAGCAACCTTGCAGGGGTAATGGCTCAGGAGCCACCAGAGGACGAGCCACGATTGGAACGCAGTCTTACCGACACCGTGACCGGACTTAATGCTGACACGGGGATTTTTTGCGATGGCCTGTAGTGCCTCGCGTTGCCATTGCTGGGGGGTGGCTCCTATGATGTGCTCGACGAAGAAAACGGGGTCGGCATGGATTTTGTGGAGCAAGTCGGTGGTGAGGGTGGTCATGGGTTCTCCGTGGGGTGTGTGGAATGTGTGGAATGTGTGAGGGTATTATTTTCACAGCCGCCCCGCCCGTCAGCTCGAAGGGGGGGTATTAGCCGATTTTGGTTAAGTTTGTCGCATAACCTCCATTATGTATTTGGTATACCCTGCAATTACAATGACTTAGCGTTTCCGTAATTTACGTTATATAAACGTGTCGCGTATTGGACACTAATCGGACCTTTTGTTCTCGCTCTGTTCCGCAGGCGCGGGCGTGGTGGTGTAAGTGTTTCGCCCCTCTTCATCGTGCTCTACTACCTCTGCGCCCTCTAACTTCGCCTGCTCTACCCTAGCCGCAACACGCTTCAATTCGTCTATGAAGCTCGTCTTATGCTCCACTTCCAGCCTCTGATTGTCGCCATATAATCGCGGGAAGAACTTCGCCATTCGCCACTTCTGCGTATCTATCTCTAGCCTGCCCGCATTGTAGTCTATCTCGCCATTACGGACGCCTTCCAGCACCTCGTCTATCCTATCGTCAATAGCAGTCGCCCGTGCTTCAACAGCCTCGCTGTAGCGGCTCTGCAATATCGGGTCTTTCACCTTCATCTTGTAGAACGCCTCATACGACGGCATATCATCGTCCTTGCCAACAGAACGCGCTGACCTACCATCAATCGCTATGCGCCTCAGATACTCCACAATAACCGGCTCTGTTAGCTTCTTTTTACTCATCGCTTTGTTTCCCCGCAATCTCACCTGAACACGCCATATAACCAGCCGCATCAACATAATTATCTGCGTTGCCAACTTGCCCATTCTTTATCCGAGCCAGCTTCAACAGCGTCATCATAACCCCGACATCATTAGCCGTAATGTCATGCCCACAATGCAGTGACCAATAGTCTGCTATAAGCTGGAAGTTGTCTTCCATATTGCCATGTGTTGCCGCTCTGTCCTGCGTCACACAATACAGCGCCGTCCTTAAAATATCATCCCTATTCACGGGTTCTTCCTTTCCGTCACAATCAGCTTACAAACCTTGCACTGATACACACTCTCAGGCTCATCAGCCAACGTCCTACCAATGGCCTGCTTATGCATGACCGTCTGGCATTTCGGGCACTGATTATTATCCAGCAACCTCTGCATTTTCCCGTCACCCTGAGATATCACGCTCGACCTCCAACTGGCCCGTGCCATGACACTCCTGACAGGTTCGCCATTCATCCCTCAGATAGCCGCCATTGTCAAAATCACGAACGCCAACCTGATAGACTGCCTCGCCCTCACCATCACACTCAAAGCACTCATATAAAAACATCTCAGTGTCTCTCATTACATCCACCCCTTATCTCTTGGGCTTGGTAGCCCGTTTCCTAACGCCATCCAATCATCATCCGTTTGCTTGGTAAGCATAAAAGCCTCAACGTCCGGCAATATCAGCTTATATGAAAATCCCTGCGAGCCGAAAGCCTTTATATACTTCTGCGTTACATTATCCGCAAATGCCTTCTGCCCCTCCGACAACACCTTGCTCTTGCCACCAGATACCGATTGCTGGCGATTTGAGCGCCCCTGAGTGCTCTTCCCCTCTTTTCTGCACCAAGTCTGCCAGAAAGCCTTGCACGACGCATAAGCGGCCTTATTACCGCCCTTCTCATCCCACAGCCGCATATCTGTCAGTATTTCCTGCCAATCAAGCTCCAAGCTCTCTGCATATTCCTTATCGAACTGCGTCGGCTCCCACTCAGATAATTTCTGTTTATTTTGAGCCTTCTTTCTTTTAGTTGATTTTGTATATTCTGTTCTTTGTAAGGTCTGTTCTTTGTAAGTGTCCTTGTTTTCCGTATCCGGTAAAACCGTATCCGGTTTTTCAGGACGCGGTGAATCTGAGACTATATAACGAGTTCCGGCGAACTGACCTTCCGTTTTAACGCTTTCACGCACTAAATAACCGTACTGCTCCATCGAGCCCAAAATGCGGTAGACTTTATCCCTGCCGATATCGAACCTGCGGCGCAGTTCAGTCACCCGAACCTGCCAGTCAGTCGGCTTGCTCAATAGGTACACCAGCACCCCCAGAGCGTCGGCAGATAGCCGCTCATCATTCATCAAATCATTTGGCAATACCGAGAAGTTCTCCCGTATGTTGCCCCTGATAATTAAACTGTCACTCATTTAACCCTCCACCCTGAACTTATTAGACTTCTTTAAGTTATCCCTAGCTGGCACCACTTTAAGGTTCCACGGCACATGCAGTCCAGACACAGCATCCAAACCAGTCTTATCGCAGACGCCCTTGAGCGGTACAATATGGTCAACGTGCCAACTGTTTTTGCCGTCACGAATATTAAGGCTCTTCCTGTGAGCCATAATCTGGTTAATCTCATGGAGATGCTGAAAAGTAAGCCACCTCGGAGTTGCTCTTTCCTCCCGCTCTTTTCTGGCTTTGTTGCTAAAATATCTAGCGATGCTAACGCGCTTGGCCCTGTAAAATGTCTTGCATTTAGTAAAAATGCCGTCCATCTGGCTACGGCTGTTCAACAAAAACAACCTGTGCTGTAACAGTGGCCTACTACGCAACTTGGCAATTTTCTCAACCCTGTCGAAATACTCTCCGTCTACCTGCAATGTTAGCTGGTGAACCTTTGTATATTCCTGCTTTAAATTAGTGCGAACAAAAAGAATTTTGCAGTGCGGGTTGTGAGTTCCCTCATGCATGGCACAGGACATATTATCTGTGCCCTTAATTAACGCCTTGTAAAATATATCAGGCTCATTTCTACCCAGCTTCTCAGCCCGAACAAGAGTGCCAACCTCCGGTATATAATCCTGAACATCCTCATTGCGAGAGTGTATTTTTGACCACCTCTTATCGCCCGTGCTGTAATTAGCAAAATATTCGTCGCCCTGAATAACATAGTTCTCAGGAAGGTTCCTAACCTTGCCCTTGCCATCCTTAAATTTAGCCACGATATCTTCATGGCCCTCAACCGCCCTGCTAGTAAATTTCACTTAAACTTCCTCTCCATAATCAGTTCCCACAACCGTGGCATTGGCGTGAGGTCAGATGACCCCATAACCAGTCTCTCTCCATATCCGAAGTCCTTTGCGTATGCATCCCGAACAAACGCCGTCTTGCCTATCCAGCCCTCCAACAGCATGCATTCTGGGTCATTTGTGCCGGTCACTAGCACCGCAAGATTTGCCTTAAACTTGTCTGCGCTGTCAAATATTAGCGAGCCCGTCTTGCTGAACTTCACATCAACCGATATGTCACCCAGCCATAAATCAACTCCGCCATCTGTCGCAATGTTAAGCCTCGGAGGTTCCGCCCCGAACAACCTGCACACTGCGAACTCTGCCATAAAGCCTAGCCGGTTAGCCTCAATCCGTGACTGCTGTTTATTTTCCAGCCGAGCGGAAACACCCATGCTTTCCAGCAATTTGACCGTATCCTGAGCCAAAAGGTCAGCCTCATGCCGGTCACGATTTGAAACCCTGATAATCATATTGACTGCTCGCCGCAGACTATATCAGCCACAAAACTCGGACGCTCTCCAATAGGAACCTCGGCCCAAGTCTTCACATGGTTTAACCGCAAGGCATCCTCAGCCTGCTTGCCCGATTTATAGCAGGCAGATGCAGTGACAAAGTTCTTCCTACCGATGTAGTCACATCTTGCCTCAGTCGCTGTACCGGTGCCCATAACCAAGCAATACAAAATAACAAACTCATACATCACATAACCCCTCTCTAACCAGCATGCACCACGTCGGGAAGCTGACTGTTGCTACGTTGTCTTTGCCAGCATAATCGCTGTTAATGCTCGACAGTAGGACAACGCATTTTATCGGCTGTCGGTCATATTTGTATATCAGCACCGGCTGATTATGCTCGAAGTTAGCGGCCTCAGTTACCTGCGCCCACCAGTCCGGCTTGAAGTTACCGCCCGCATTATTTGCATAGCGCTTGCACTCAATGGTCCAGCCATCTAGCCCTATCAGGTCGCCGTGGTCTCCGGCCCTATACTGCTCCAAGTCGCGCTTGGTCTGAATGCCTAGCTCGTCAAAGATTAGCTTGGCACATTCGCGCTCAAAGTTTGCGCCCTTATTTCTGCCATTAGTCATCGCACTCGTCCAAGCTGGACCCCCCGATTTTTACTGGCTGTTCTGTCCGGTATATCTTGCCCAAACTTTCGCCAGTTAATTTCTCATCAACGAAGCCATCATCAGGCAGGCTGGCTGACCACTCAGCATTCGACTTCTTCTGCCATTTCAACCAAAGCTCGTATTCCAGTTGAGAAACTTTACCTTCGAGTTCACGACGCTTAACCACTGAACACCTCGCACCAATCCTTCAAAGCAACCTTGCCCTTAGTGTACTTATAGATTGCCATCATGTGCATGCCACTCGGCGGGCGCTTGCCATATATCCAGTTGTGAACCGTGGGCTGTGTGACATTCAGTTCCCGTGCGGCCTGCGCTTGTCTAAGGCCTTCATTTACAAGGTATTCTTGGAATTTCATATTACTGTCCTTTATACGTTTGACACTACTGTGTATAAACTGTATTAAAGTAATTCTATAAAAAAGCAAAGGGAAAATATCAATGCAGGATAAGACTGTAGAACTTCAAGACTTACTTGATTGCCCAGATATAAAAGAAAAAATGGCCGACACTAATTGGCCTCCTTACAAAAGCAATGGCGTTCCAGATTATTTTGAGACGGTTCAGCTACACCATTTTAGCCCGTCACAACTTAACAAGCCCATTGCTAATTGGATATTCGACTATGTTTATCTGTCAAAAGATAAGCGTCGTGAAATTAAAGTCGGCGAGAATGCGGCGTATGGCACGGCAGTTCACGGCGGTATTCAGGCTGTGTTATCTGCGGGCACCTCAATAGAGGATGCATCAGAGGCCGCTATAATGGACTTTGACTTCCATCCCGCTGATGAGAGTGCAGAGAAGCGCGAGAAGTTCCGTGAGCTCATTCCTGCATGTATTGAGAGCGGTGTTGACCTTCTGGCTGAGACCTTCGGCGGCTGTCAGGAAGAAAAGAAAGTCACCTGCGAACTGGCTGGTATATCCGTGCCGGTCATGGGCTATGTTGATTTGTTCACAGACAAGGCATTCTGCGAAATCAAAACTAAGGCACCGCGTCAGGGTCCAGCAAGAAAAGACGGAACCCGTAATTTCGGCAAGGCTACTCTGCCTAAAAAGCCTGAGTTCAGTCACCTCTGTCAGGTTGCTATATATACGAAGGCTACAGAGCTAGTGCCTCACCTTGCATATGTATCAGCAGATGATGGCGTTCTGTTTACGCCTGAAAACTGCGAGGAGTTGCAGTCTGACATGCTAAACTATTGCTTAAATGAGATGCGTCGTCGTGCGGCTCTCAGGCAGAACCTGTTGCGTATTAGCACAGACCCGAAAGTTTTAGCCAGCCTGACTGACCCCGATTTTCAGCATCCGTTTTACTGGAACCACCAATTTAAAGATGAAGCAAAGGAGTTATGGAAAATATGACTGTATGGGAAACACTATCAACAATCGACGTATCTAAGCATGTCGAGAAAAAGAACGGCTTTACCTACCTGTCATGGGCGTGGGCTTGGACGGTGCTGAAACAGCACTACCCATCTGCTCAGTATGTAAAGCATAGTTACAGCGTCAACGGGCTCACAGTGCCCTATATGCTGGACCACAACGGCGATGCATATGTTTGTGTCACTGTAAAAATACCCCATAATTCGAGCGATATTACGGGACACTTGGCTGAGGCAACAGAAGTCATGCCGGTCCTAGACCATCGCAATAAACCCATCAAAAATCCAGACAGTTTTGCCGTCAACGCCAGCTTACAGCGTTGCATGGTCAAAGCTATGGCCCTGCTAGGTCTGGGTTGTTACATTTACGCTGGTGAGGATATGCCAGCGAACAGTTCAGGTGGACCGGACAGCTCCGGAAGCAAACCTGTGCCAAAGACCCCTGCGGTTGGCGTAAAAGAGACACAAGCTCACCAAAGCGCATTAGTTACTTCCGCAGGGGGCAACGGCCTAAATAAGATTAAACCTCCACTAGCCTTGGCTGATGAGGTAGCAATGGCACCAAATATAGAGAGCCTGAAAAACCTCTATAACCGTGTCTCAATGGGGCTGTCATCGGAAGATAAACAGCTATTCTCTAATCGTAAAAAGGAGTTGATGAGCAATGAATAGTTGCACATTTATGGGCCGCTTAGGTCGTGATTCAGAAATAAAAGAGGTTGGCGATACAAAACTTGTCAGCTTTCCTATCGGGTCTGATACAGGTTATGGCAAAAATAAATCAACCGTCTGGGTAGATTGTTCTATCTGGGGTGAAAACAGAGTTGGCCTTGCTGAGTATTTAAAGAAGGGCTCACAGGTCACAGTCATTGGCGAACTGAGCGAGCGAGAATATACCAATAAGGAAGGCGAAACAAAGAAGTCGCTTTCCTTGCGGGTAAATCAAGTTGGCTTGCCATCCAAGAATGATTCGTCTGGGCCATCCAGTAGTCCTGCGCCATCTAAGCCAGCAAACCTAGACGATGACATCCCGTTCTAAGAAACGACCACCCAAGAAGCCGAGCAAGTATCCCACCATAGATAACTTTGCTCGGTGCCACTTTTGCAATAAGCAGTTTAACTTCCGATATCAGGGTAGTGTAAACGGAAACAAAAAGGAGTTTTGTGACGATGAGTGTCTTATCGAAAATTATAGAAAAAATCTTCAGCGGCAACAGCAAGCCAATGAGGAATTTGACGCGCTCTGAGGAGCAAATAAACAAGGTGCTGGATATCACTTCGGCAGTGACCGGCATTAACAAAATTGATATTCTGGGCAGAAGAAGGGCCGCGAAACATGTCGAAGCAAGACACATCAGTATGTTTATCTGTGCAGAATTGCTGGGTATGTCTTACTCTGAAATCGGCAGGGCATTTGGGCGGGACCATACCACCGTATTCTATGCCCACAAAAAGCTCAGAAAAAGAACGCAGGGCAGAACCAGCCTTAACACAAATCTCAAAAAAGTAACTGAGAGAATGGCTGGATGAGCTTAGACAGCCGGACGGTTCGTTATGTCGTTCACGGTGATGTCGAAAAATATCAGGGAGACGGCTGGGAAGTTGTCTCTCAATTATCATTGCCTCATAGCCAGTACGCAGTGCTGATGGAGAATAAAGTGACCGAACCAGAGCTTGAATTTCCTGTGCTAATAGTGCCTCATGATGATGGTGTGCTAGTCAAAATCAAGGGCGAGACGGCTATCAAAAAGATGACCGCCAAGCAAATGATGGACCTAGCAATAGAACTAATCATGCGGGCTAACAGAAGGCACAACAATGATGACGCTCGGTAAAAACTTTATTGCCGATTTAAAAATATCTCAGACGGCCTCTGGTCTCGCTGGGGAATACATTGCCGCCGCGTCAGTTCTTGCAAGAGGCTGGCGCGTTGCTTTAGCGCAACAGGATTCAGTTGACCTGATAGCATGGCACCCCGACAGCGGGCTTACCCTACGCATTCAGGTGAAGGCTTGTCAGTCATCAAGACAGGGCGGAGGCAGAAACAGGGTCCACTTTCAGACCGGCCTCGGCGGGCAGAAAAGATTACCGACACTATCAGATTTCGATATTTTAGCCTGCGTATCGTCAGACCAACGAACAGTGTGGTATATTCCTGTTACATCTATCCGAGAAAAGAAACTCACTCGGAATATCACATTTTTCAGCAACCCCGAACTTGAGCGGGAAAGCTGGTCAGATGCTCTGGACACGCTCGGCGTGAAGGAAAAATAACATGAATCTATCAAAGCATTTTAGCTTGGCAGAAATGACCAAGAGCCAGACAGCGGTTCGTAAGGGCATACCAAACACGCCGACAGATGAACACATCGAGGCTATGAAGCTGGTCTGCGAACACATTCTGGAGCCTGTCAGAGAGCAGTACGGCATACCGTTCACGCCTAGTAGCGGATACCGCTCTGGTGAGCTCTGTATAGCCATAGGAAGCTCAGTAAATAGCCAACATGCCAAGGGCGAGGCGGTAGACTTCGAGGTGCCGACGATTAGTAATATGGAACTGGCAGGCTACATTGCTGGCAAGCTGGATTTTGACCAGCTAATATTAGAGAATTATTCGGGCGGGAATACCGGCTGGGTACATTGTAGCTACAAGGCTAAGGACAATCGTAAAGAGGTGCTGACCTATCAGAAGGGTCTAGGCTACCGGAAGGGGCTGATAGCGTAATGGCGACCATGTAGATGAGTGGAAGGTTTCTGCCACGGCTGGCCTTCCTAGCGATGATTATAATGGCCTTTAGGGTGACTGAGTGGTACATGGCTTTGTCAGTGCCCACCCTTGAGCAGTCCGGCTTCTGTAGCGTAGTCTATGGGGCTCTAACGGGCTCGTTTGCTATTTGGCTTGGAAAGGAAAAGTAATGTTACAGGCATTGATAGGTCCGGTCACAGGGCTACTAGATAAGTTTATTGAAGATAAGGACCAGAAGAACGCTCTGGCGCATGAGATAGCCACGCTTGCTGAGAAGCAGGCTCATGAGGCTAATATGGGCCAGCTAGAGGTCAACAAGGCTGAGGCCCAGCACCGGAGTATATTCGTTGCAGGATGGCGTCCGTTTCTTGGCTGGTGTCTATCACTGGCTATGGCGTGGCATTTTATATTCGCGCCGGTCACAATGTTTGTCTGCTCATATGCTGGTGTTCAGATTCCAGAGCTTCCCGTGTTTGATATGGACAGCCTGATGACTGTGTTGCTGGGCATGCTCGGATTGGGCGGGCTGAGAACTGTAGAAAAAGTAAAGGGATTAACAAAATGAACGACCACCAAAAGAGATGCCCGCGCTGTGGCGAGGCTTGGAAGACTGTCTATGTGCATGGACATGAGCAGTGCCTGACGTGCGGAAACATCGTAGACGATTGTTGTCAGGGCGAGGTGTGTCAGCCGACGGACGACACAGAGTAAAACCCCCCGCCGTTACAGCGAGGGGTCTCAGGGAGGAAACTGTCCGAGGTCAAAGGAGAGAAAGCCCCCAGACCCCTTATTGGTATATTATTTTTGCCGTTACAGCAAGGCTGTTAAGCGCCCGCAAATTCTGTTTTGGCCTCTTCCATCATATAGGCCATGTCTTCTTCATATCCGTCAACGCGATACTGGTCATCACCTGTGAGGCTACGCTTTTGTGGAGGTGTCATCCAGATGCAGTGTACGTCTAGGTCTTCGCAGATGTCGCCGTCAGCGTTGCGGCGAATGCCAGCAAACTCAGCGGCTGTATATTTAACTTCGCGGTCCCAATCAATCTGTGTGTATTCCATGATAATCTCCCTGTTTTTGCTATGGGCTCTCCCCATAATATAAATATAGGCTAAGGGTATAGATATGTAAAGCCCTAATATGCAATTTTATTTATATTTTTTTCGGGGGTGTTTTAGCGCATTATCTGGGTGAAGCCGAAGTACAGAAAGCCGAACACGATTAGCACAAGTAAAACAATCATTACCCACATGATAATTTCCTCAGCTTTTTCTTCTCTCAGCTTGGCATCAATCAGCCGCTGTTTTCGTATCTGTCCCTGTAGGCGGATAATATCCTGCCACGCATCCGGCCCATAATGGCCTATGACGAAGAGCCTTAGCTCCTCCTCCATGCGTTTGATTTTCTTCTGGTGGGCCCATGTCTCAAGAGCCTCCTCGTCAACAGTACCGATGCGACGCGACTTGGCCTTCTGGTGCCCGTCCTTAACAGACTGCACTGCGCCCATCCAGCGAGATAAATCGCCCGCCATAGATTCGACATCTTTCGCCGCCGCGAACCCCTTTTTAATGGCAGAGAACGCAGAGGTTGCAATAGCCATCGCGGTAATGGGGTCCATTTCATCAGCCTTTTGTGAGAGCCTTGTCTAGCTTGTCTTCCATTCTGTGAAGCGCCTCTGAGAGCTTGTCCACCGCGTATGTGAGGTCACTCTTGCTTGCAAAATCCTCACGGGTTCGGTTTAGCAGGATATCAATGCGCTTTATCTCACGCACCTGCAAAGACAAAAACCAGCCGACACCTGTGAGCAGAGCGCCCAACAAGAGGTCTATCAGATTGTGCATTTCCATTTTATCGCCTTATGCGTAAGGGCTATCGCCAAGAACGCTTGTATCCCATGCCGCTTTAAGCTCGGCAATGGTAGACGCTGATGAGATTGCTGAACCAGCCGGAGCATCGCGCAGTGCATCTTTAGCCGCCGCAATAGCTGTTGTGCTAGTGCCAGCCTCAAGTGCCTTCATAAGCTCAACGTCTTTATCTGCAAGCAACGGTGCCCGAACCTCACGGATTTTATCCTGAAAGATTTCTTTTGCGGCTGTCATGTCTTCTGAGATGACAGAACCAGAAAGCGACCAAGCTCCACGAAAGTGGCGGTCTGATGGGACGGTGGCAGTTGAAGCATCAATCTGATTGCCGTCTCTGTCTACTATGTATGTTGTTGCCATTGGTAAAACTCCTACGCGGCTAAATCAGTGACTGTTAATTCTTCTGAAATCTTCCAAGCATTGCGCCACTCTCTTGTCGCTGGAAGCTGTTCCTTACGGCATATTACCATCTTAGGCTTGTTGCCGCTATCATAGTCCCGCCACACAGATTGCGGGCAGTCCTTCATAATGAGATACTCGATAGCCTGTTCTTCTGTCATTGCATCAATAGGCTTAGTCTCATGCAATAGATAGCCCCTAGTATGCTTTGTAAAGCCTTCTGAAGCCTCATCCTTTGCTAACTCATGGTATACCTCTACTGGTGGTAAGATACCGCCCTGTAGCGCACACGCCATCCAGTTAGGGTCAGGCACAAGTATCTTGGCACACTCATCAAGGCTGTCCTCATACACTACACGATAGTCAGACTGATGACCTTCTAGGTTTTCCTTTGCCCAGCATAGTCTGTCCCAGAGGTGGGTGCCTTGAAACTCTGGGGTCACTGTCATGCTAGGTCTCCGAAAGTGTTAGAGTAGAAGTATCCATCTTCCAACGAATTAGCAGTGATAATCCAACGTGATATTCTGTATAGACCAGCGGTAGAAGTTGTGCCGCTAGTTCCAGTAAACACGCCGCATGTTCTGTTTATTCCACCGTTATCTGCGTTGGTGCTAACACTAATATTATATGTTGCGTTGCCCATACTGCTGGCAATGTTTACCGTCCCATTTCCAGTTCCATTGTCCGACCAACTTGTCGTGTTGAATGAGTCAATAATAGCACTTGTCCCTGTGTCGTTTACATAAGACCATTGCTTCGCACTACCATTCACAACGTACTGCGTATCAAGTGAGCCAGCGGTGCTGTGTTCTAGCGTATCTGCTTTGATTTTTCCAAGAGCCATTATGCTAAATCTCCCGTTGCGTGATACTGCGATATATTAACATCTGTCAAAGTCGTCCCATTACTCATTAAGATAGAATTCAAAAATATTTCTGACGCACTATCTCCCCGTATAGCGACACTAACTCTGTTGGTATTTCCTGAACCGTTATTAGTTGAAGTATTCAGACCACAAGCAGTGCATGAAATTGTAGTTGTTGACGCAAAAGCATTGGTTATAGCAACTTTTTGCCTTCCAGTTGCCGTATCTGCTGTTGAACTTACGTTAAGACTGTCGCTTATACTCGTTCCATTATCAACGCTTGTTATCCAAGACTTACACAGCCCCTGCTGAAGATTAGTAGTCGTGCTATTACCTTCGCCTGTAACGAGGATAGACCCAGCGGTGGTGGTGCCAGTGAGTTTGTTTGTTTTTACTTCACTCATGCTAGGTCTCCTGTGATTACAACAGAGCTGGGAGTTGAATCATGTTGTCCAGAGGGGAAAGACGTTGCAGAACCAATAGCATAACAGCCACGAAATCCACTAGTTGTACTGGCGTTAGATGCATTATTGTCGTTGCTTCTATAAGTTAAAACAATTCTTGCGTAACTACCTACTCCTGCAGGAGCGTAGCCAATACTAGAAAAATTATTAGTAAAAGCCGTTGTAAAGTCTCCTGTAGTATGGTCCGTAAATGAACTTTGATTAAAACTTCCGTGAGTCGTATCAGATGGAAAATCGTAATTCAAAAAATGTTTTGGTGCATTTTGCTTTGTCAGCGTGACCGCACCGCCGGAGCTAGTCTCAACTGTATTTGTGTGTAACGTACTCATTATGCCACCACCAATGTTGCGCCAGAACTGACCGTCACTGTAACGCCGGACGCAATCGCCAGCGGGCCAGCCGCCAAGCCGTTTGTGTCGGTTGCAACAGTCACATCTGTGTCTAGCTGTTTTTCGTGAACGCGGATAATATCACCCAGCCCGCCGCCTGCTTCGCCCAAGAACGAACCGCCGCCACCGGACCCCCATGATAGTGTGCCAGAGCCGTTTGTGAGCAGTGTCTGCCCGTTAGAGCCATCACCGTCAGGCAACGTAAAGGTCACAGTTGTTGTGACCGCTGAGGGGGCTTGGAACTTGATAGACGCGCTGTTGTCATCGTCCTGTAGGTTTAGGACATCAACGCCTGTGGTGCCCGCTGAGAAGTCAGCTAGGTGGCTCATTAGCTCACGAATAGCGTCGTTCACCTTTGACGGCAACATGCCCTCAGCAGTGTTGACACCGCCGACATCCGAATTGTTGGACGCAGTGGCATCGTAATCGGTAAGTTTATCTTTTGCCATTAGTCAGCATCCTCTATTGTTAGTGTGCCAGCGGCTACCTGACGCATGATTTCTGCGTAGTCTGAGTTAGCAGGGTCTAGTGGTACTAAAAACTCTTTTCCGTCCACAGTTATGCGGATGTGAGAGTTTTCTGTGCCTTCTAAATTCAAAGTGTATTGTGCTTGTGTAATGTTCATTCCTATAACTCCGAACTAAATGTAAGTCTAAAGTTAATATCGTTATTAACCCGTAGTGTGGTAGAGTAACCACTCGTTCCACCGCCGCCACCGCTAAACCCAAGCTGAAGAGTTTTAGGACCATTTTGGTCGGCAGATACTGTTTGACCTACACTAGTATTTCCTCCTAACGCCGCCCAGTTTCCAGACTTACTGATAGTCGGGGCCGCCCTCATTTCAACTGGATGCTGATACAAACCAAGTGCTTGTCCCGTAGTGAAGTTTGTAACCGTAGCTATGGTTTGATAAGTAGTGTCGCCACCTACAAAGTGAAAATACCTGTAACACTTCTGCAAAGTTACTGAGAATGGCTCATGCTCAAAAGGCGTGGCACTTCCAACCTCAAGCTGACAGCCTGTAATAAAGAATGTCGCTGAGGCTGAACCTATCCAAGCGGCTTGATTAGTTGTTTCCCATTTTTCGCCAGCAGTCCACGCACCAGCCGTGCCTTGATAGTTTGACCCAGAACCAAAGCCCCAATATATCCGCAAGCCATTTCCGTTAGTCTTGTTCCAAGAGCCTGTCGTATCACCAGATGAAACTGTAATGGTTTTCTTTTCCCAAGTGTTTGCAGATGAAATTGTGTATTCGTATATGTAATGCCTAGAAGCTGTTGTTGAGTAAAGCGCACCACAATATGTGCCAGCCAAGCTAGACTTTACCCAGAAAGATAGAGTGACTGCTTTAGCGTCACTATGACCATATCCAAGCTGTGAAACATTGTACCCCTCAATGTCCGTTGCCCAGCGGTAATTGTCACCAGCCGCAACAGAACTATCAACACCTGTGTTAGTCAGTTTTGCGCTATGCTCAAATTCATTGTTTGGAACGTCTGTGGATTGTTCAACAGTGTATGTCCCGCCACCGTTTGCCCAACCCTTAAAACGGTCAGCGGCAAACACATCATTACCATTGACCGTTGTTGCACCAGCTCCGCGTTGGAATATAGAAAACTTTCCGTTGATGATAAGATTTCTCGCACCGCCAATCTGCCCGCCGTTGATGCTGGTCAGGTGTGCCGCTACAGCATTCGCAATCGAGCCGATAGCGCCGTCCTTTAGCAAAACGCCGTCAATGGTCACGCCAGTGGCAGATGTCTTTTCGCTGATGGTGTCCGTGCTGAAGCTGTCAGCCACAGGTGTCTCAAGAGCAACAGTGCCGGTGCTGACGTTCTTGAGGTCGGTCATAACTTCGCGGATAGCGTTGTTTAATCCGCTGGGCGCACAGCCCTCAGATATGTCAACTGACTGGATGTCCGAGTTGTTGGAACTTGTCGCGCTATAATCGCGGATACTGTCTTTAGCCATTACTCGCTCCTAATCCAGCAGATTTCTATCTGATGGTCTGATTGTTACTCTAGGTATACCACTATAAGGGTCTGATTGCATCTCGCTTGCTTGGGCCTCCGGTAATAGCAACCCTCCAATACGCGGTCCAAACTCAGATACTGTAGGCGCAAGAGACTTCATAAGGTTAGACGGTCCCCTAGCGGCGGCTCTGCCCAAAAGAGGATATTCATACAAAGAAGAGCCCACTATGTTTGCGCCAAGGCCAAGCATTTTTCTTGGTGTTGTTGCTGTCATTATGTCGCCAACAGCTAACCGACCAGCCGTGCCACTATCAGGCACAGTGCCGCCCAAGACATCTCTAGCCTCTCTAGCCCGAACAACTTCTGGTGAAGTTCTTGCCCTTCCTTTAGTTTCAGCCTTTACAAGTGCCGCTGGGGTAAATTCTCCGCCCATCCCTGCTCTTGCGTCTGACAGCTTAACAATAGGCCGCATATTTCGGAACGCTTTGTTTGCTTTTTGTAGGTCCGGCAGAAACGGGTTCTGGCTGGCAAAGTCATCTCTTATTGTGCTCTGTATCTCCCGCAAGACGCGAACTTCTGTATTGTCCCCCTTCAGAACAGCAGACCTTATCTGGGCAGACAACTTGCTTTCAGCTTCCTTAAAAGCCTTCCCGCCAGCATCAGGGTTTCTCATAAACCTAAAATAGCTCTCGTTAAGTTTTTTGGTAAATTTAGCTAGGTCATCAGCGTCAAAAACTTTATCAGAAAGCGCTGTCTGCAATATTTTTTCAATTTTTGCATTAGGAACTGTCGCGTCAAATTTGGCCTTAGGGACCACAGATTCATACGCATCCTGAATAGCATCTTCTGCAAAATCAACAGCGTCCTCTCCCGTCATTCCCTTCGGAACTTTTTTGCCTAATGGAGACAACGCCTCATCAATAGTCTCAGCTACAAACATTTGCTGGGGTCTGCGCCGCGCCTCTTGAATTGATTCCTGTAAAAACGGGGTAGATATTTTCTGTTCGATGGAACCAATCTTGCCACCGAATGCCTGCCCCATAGTTAAGGGATAACCACGCTCTAGCATAGACTTAGCGCCCGCCTGTAAGGTCGGCATAATCTTCTGACCGAGACCGGCAGTTACAGCGCCTATTGGACCTTGTATAGCCGCGCCAGTAAGCCGCTCTTCAGGTGTCTCGCCTGTTCCTGCGCCGTATATTGCCGCGTCTGCACCGCCGAACTTCGCCGCTCGCTTTACAGCCTCTTTGCCGACTGCTGTTCCTATAGTCCTTGTCGCGCCATAGCCGCCGGTAATTAAGCCACCTAATATCTCTGCGCCGTATGCTTTGTATGGGTCTGTTTCTTGGAATGTCTTTATGTCAGTCCTGATTTCTTTAATTATCTCAGGATAAGACTTATCACCAAAAGCAGACCGAACAGCCGCTTCCATTTCATCGCCAAAGCCCAGAGTTAGACCTTGGCCTGCGGCCCTAGCAATGTCCGTATAAATGTCAAGAGTGGTCCGTTTAGCCTTAGCAGGACCGCCTTGATTTGGGTCTATTTTTACCTTTTTAGTCACAGCCATTACTCAAACTCCACAAACATAAACTTATTAAATTCGTTGCTGTAGTAAGTATCCCCGTCAAGGATATCACCCGCATCGTAAAGTTTTTGCAACTCGTCCACATTGCCAACCCTATGAAAAATGCGTGGTAGCTTGGCGTCTGCGTAATCCCCAAAACCAAGTGTAGTCCCGTTTTCCTTAATATAGTCGTCTAACAGACTAAGTCTCAGCTTGTTATGCCTGTTAATTTGCTTCATGGTTTTTGCAATAATTAGGTTAGCGTAAGGTGTTTTGTCCAAGCCAAAAACTGTATCTTTGTACAAATTCATGTCTGCGTCTGATGTTGCGCCTGACCCAGCCACTCTCTGCATAGGAACAAGCTGGCTTGCAAAGGCGTTTAGAGCTTCTTGCTCGCTTAGCTCCTCAAGCTCTTCATCACCCAAGAGGCCCATGCCCGACAAGATTTTCTTAAAAGGTAAAATTGTACCTTCTAGCCCCCCCGTAGCAACCCCGTCCTCAAGCATCGCAATAGCTTGGTCCAACCTCACTTCAACTTTTGGGTCAACCTGTGTGTCAGTCCGAATTTTTGCTCTATCTTCAAGAGCTGACTTCAAAAACATTTCCTGCTTTTTGCCTTCGCCAAGATTTATTGCCGTAGCGGGCTTTGTTAGCATTTCCCGTATAAAGTTCTGCCCCTCTGGGGAGCTAGGGTCAATACCGGCTAGGCGTAGCTTTTCCATAAGGGCTGATTCCTTGCCCAGATTTGCCATAGCAATTCTATCCTGCAATGCGGCCCGCTTCTCAGCAGTCTCAGCCGCCTTAGCCGCTTGGAATGACTTCATGCCGGACTGCATCATCGCGCCCAAACCCTGAGCCGTGGATATCGGTGTCGGGCTGTAGCCTGACATCTGCAAACCTGTTGCCGCCGCCGCACCTAAGCCAGCCGATGCAGGTGTGCCAAATTCAGGAGACAGACGCTCCATAAGGCTCATTGGCTTCTTTGGTGGCAGAGACGGAACTGTTCCCATTGTTGGCTGTGTGCCAGCAAGACGGTCCATAACGCCCTTGCGGAGACCAAAGGGAGGTAATGGAGATGGCTGTGGGCCAGCACTAGGCAAGCGCGGGCCAGCGGCAGAAATTCTGCCCAGAGCGTCTCTGGCAATCACTTGGCTTTGTGGCCTTGGTGTTTGTGGCTGTTGTAGCTGTAGGAACCGACCCGCTGGGGTCATGCTCAAATCAAAGCGTGAAGGTATTGCCATTATGCGAATGCTCCTAACAATGCGCCACCTGCGGCAAGACCCTGTGCGCCGCCGCCTGTCATGCTCAGCATTTTAGCGGCCTGTGCGCCAGCTAGACCGCCGGAGAGGAACCCTAGTGCTGGATTGCGTGTGACCGGAGTTATTTGCTGACCACCAAGTGCGCCTGAGCCACCCTGAACAAACTGCATATAGTCTGCCAGCTTTTGCGTGGGCCGTGCCTGCTCATACTGGAACCTTTGCATATCAGCTTGCAGTTCTGCCTGCGACTGAGCCTCTCTAGCACCGCCAACCTGTGCAAGTGTCTCTAAGTCAGCAAAGCCGAACTGACGGGCCGCTGGTGCCTGTGCAATCGCCGCCTGCTGTGCTTGGTAGGCCATAGGTGCCAATGCCTGAGCAATCGCCGCGTCACCATAGCCTGAGCCATATCTGCCAGACTGAGAGAGTTGACCCTGCATTTTCTCCAGAACGGGTTGCATTGCCGCTGACATCAGCGGGTTAGTGCCCATCAGGTTCTGCATCACAACGTCCTGCGTCGCGCCGATAAAAGGGCTACCCTGAAGAGCTTGTGAACGGTATCCGCTCAGTGCCTGCTCCGTTTCAGGTGCAAAGCCTACAACTGTGCTCTGAGGGTAATACTGAGGTGTTGGGCTCTCATATAGACGCTTGGCCTCTTCCAGCCCCGTCTTGAGAAACGGCTGTGCATATGCCGGTGCCTGTGTGGACTGTGTGATAGTCCGTGAACTTCCGCCGCCCTTGCTCATTTTACAAATTCCTTGTCAATAATGTGGCTGTCGCCTGATACTCGTTTAGCTGGCGCTCCCAGCCCTTACGTCCGATAATTTCCATTGAATCGCATCCGTGGCCCTTGGCCCATTCAGCAACTTCTTTTTCAGCTCCCATCAGTTCGTCCATATCACCGCCAGCTAACCAGATTCGGCAGGACGTTCTCTGTGGGTAGTCAACTATCTCAGTCACTATAACAGAATTTTCATACGGAAAAAACTGCGCTTTCCCAGAGCGTATAGCGTCCAGCACATCCAGAGCCGTGTGACTGTTTCCAGCGTATTCTAGCGCGGCCTCTACATGGTGCATCAATCTTTCATATTCATCCAATAATGACATATGCTACCGCCGTTGCGTGCCCGTGACTTTTGCTCTCCACGACGAAACTTCCGTTGTTTAGCGTATTAACGACCGGCTCCACGCTGTAGAAATGTGCATCCAATGGGCTGAACAATATAACGCTTTCCTTGCCCACACGCGGGTCCGTCACCGTTGTTGATATTGTGCTGTGCGGTATGGTGAACTCACCCACACTATTTAGCTTGCCATCAACTGTGCGGTTCAGCACTTCTGCAACTTCTCG
>Ga0209092_10001123_pt1 | contig 26811 bp, 16 predicted proteins | sample FraStrMetagenome_FD_187446 | JGI IMG/M metagenome (GOLD analysis project Ga0209092, IMG submission 187446) | Marine eukaryotic phytoplankton communities from Arctic Ocean - Fram Strait ARC3M Metagenome (SPAdes) (version 2) | ecosystem: Environmental > Aquatic > Marine > Oceanic | place: Fram...
ATATTTAATGACGAAGACAGCAGAATCTTTTCAATAAAGTGTTGTAACGGTTGTTTCGTTGAGATTGGATCCCATTAGTGTCCAAAAACCCTATTGATAGTAATGTCCCTTGCACTTCTAATAGCCTTCCTAACATTGCAATATGTGAGTGTGCAATCTTTTCAAAGCACAAGCATCATTCGGAATGGGCCATTCCGTATACAAAGACTTCCCACAAACAACATCTTCTCCGAATATTCCTCCAATGGAAAGGATTTCAAAATATTACTAAAATCAGCCACAAATGTAGAGCCAGACACCAACTTTTTGTCCTCCATATTTCAAAATTTTGTTGGGAATGAAAGAAAAGAATTAACAACCGTGGAACGCTATTTTCAAGGTAAGACTTTTTCCCCTCAAGATTAAGGAAATTACCGTTTTCTGCTCAAATTCTCAATACAACCTACATTTTGTAATCAGCCTGGAACGCAAGAGATATGAATTCAGCAGTGGAATGCTTCACTGAGGACTGCACGTACGATGATACTCAATACCCAGAACCTTTCCAAGGAAAACCCGCTTTACGTAAGCATTTGTTGAAAGTTGCTGCCAATTTACCTCAATCTTTTCAATTTGTCATTGATGATTTAGCAGTGTCAAATAATGGAGAAAAAGTTGGAGTTCAATGGCACGTTGAAAATAATGGTGAACAGCTACCTTTTACACGTGGTTGTTCCTTTTATACATGCGACCTGGATACCGGACTTATTCAAAGTGGATTTGATGTTCCTGAACCAGCTGGGATCAAACCAGGCAGTGCAGGATTAAACGTTTTATCTTTGGCTAGTAAGCTTATTGAAGAGCCAGTTCGTGCTATTCCATTGGTCTTGTGGGGTCTATACATGTATATTGTTTTTTTCTCTAATGGGATTTTGCCAGGTGCTGATGCACTTCAACTAGAGCAACGAACATGGGAGGAAGTTCTGAATCTATCGTTGAATTTTTTCATGGTAGCTCCTATTTTGAACCTTCCCTTTTCTCCAGTCATTCATCCTGGTTTGGAAGGAATTTTCAACTTGTTATTATCATGGGCTGCAATGTTTGCTGGATTTTTAAGTGACGAGAGAGAGGAGAAACCAAATCTATTGCCTTTGTTTCCGATCGTTGTGGGTATGCAATTTTTAACGTCAGCCTTTTATTTACCCTATTTGGCTTCAAGAACTTCCGAAGATTCTAATAAGCCTAGTGCTGTTGTATATCAAGAGGATTTGGGCGATATCGAACGTATTGCTGGGGAAAGTAGAGCCCTCGGACCTTTTCTTGGTTTCGTTGGAACTGGTTCTATTTTTTGGGGATTATTTGCACGTCAAGCTGAGTTTGGCGGATTTCAAGAACGTTACTCGAGTTTAATCGATCTTCTCAGGTAAGCTGAATTGTAACACAATGTGAATTCTTAAGCGAAAATATGTATTACGTGAATGCCTAATATTTATATTTATATTTTCTATGAACTTAGCATTGATAGAGTCGGAAGCAGCTTCATTGTTGACTTAATCATATTTGGTTTGTTTCAAGGATGGTTAGTAGATGACGATTTGAGGAGGCGTGGTATTGTTCTGGATGAAGGAAGCGCAGATGGAAAGATTCAGTTATTACGAAACGTAGCCAAATTTGTTCCATTCTTTGGACTAGCGGCATATTTAACTCTCAGGCCTAACTTACCGACAAGGAGTTAGTTATATAAACAAAATGAATAATTCAACTAGCATCTGCAGGCATTGTCGCCATTTCCTTCCTATAGAAATGTAGTACTATACATTTTTAAACGCAAAATATTTACCTTGACAAATAGCACACAATGATTCGCATGCACTTGGTTCCACCTTTATAATATGTGTCACATTGTTTTGTGCTTTGTCTGTGTGTCCACACACTTTTCTTTTCCAAGAGAATTCAAGATAATGCATTAGAAGTAATGTTTCAATTGTGAGATAGATGCTTTAACATAAGTTTTATGACTGAAGTAGAATATAAAGCTTTATGTTTTCGCATTATACTATTTGTGCACAGTAAATGCTTCTCTATATTTATACAAATATGATGGAGATCCTTCGCTTTTACCTTTGTTGTTACATAATCTCTAAAGCTGTAATGTAATCGTAAGTGTTGCAGTGAAAATCTAATTTCTACGCTGAAAGATACATTTTTTTCTTGGCAAGAAAAATTAGTGCATTCATTAAAAACTAAATATTTTCCAAAGCCCCATGATTGATTATCGAATGTTATACAACCGCGATTTTATCTTCAGTTGGATTCTTTGGCTTGAAGGCTATGATGAGTTAAAATGTGACTACAAAAACCAGACTTGATAGACTCGGTCTATCTTTTCCAGGCTTTCGTCGATGTAAGTCTCGGACTTTCTCGAGCGTTAATGTGGCTCTATAACCTGATATAGTGTATATAACTAAATTACTAAATAGAGTGAGATAGTTATACTACTACTATCTTCTACATACGACATACTACATCATCCTTCACCTTTTTAAATCATGACCGGAAGTCTATGATAATATAGGTAAAATAATAATGTACGTGCACATTCTCCTATGTGCATATATTAATCATGCACACGTATGTGAATTTAATTAAGAACAAAAATTTCTTCTACATACTACAAAAAACTGCCGTACTGCTGGTTCAACAACTCAGGTCTAACCATCACTAAAACAAGAATGTTTTTATTATACAGTTGTTGTTGTTGTTGATTTGCACAACACATCACTGTAATTGAATATAACTATGGGCAACAACATTTCAATAAAACCTCAAGACGAAAAAGCTCACCACGAACCAAAGGGAAACATTGAAGGAGCCAAAAGATCAAATGCAGCAAAAGATTTCATTTATTTAGAAAATGGATTTGAAGATAGCAACAATCTAGATGGTGCAAAAGACGAGGAGGATTATGGTCATTTTCCGAGTGAAAATATTACTACAATAAATTCAAATAATGATGAATATGAATGCGGATATGAATACGAAGATATAATTGATAGAGGCGACAATGACGAGACAATTGGTTGCATGGGAAGAGTTGGAAGAACCAAAAGTCTAAGTTCTTTTCTAAACAACTTTTCTATTGAGAATTTCATTCAAACCCAAATGAACAGGAAATCAATCGAAAACGATGAAGTAACCCAAAGCGACAATATGAAACGATCTTCATCTTCTGTGCTCCCCCTATCTTCCCCATTCATGTATGAAAACAATAACGAAACCAATTCAAATTTACATTTTTCAAGATCATATGCAGAATTATTTGCCCAAACTCAAGAAGAATATACAATAGAAGAACTGAATATGCCTGATGGTGATACTCCAATTCCTGATTCTGATTTATCTGTACCAAGAAAAATTTACATAGTTACAACTGCTGCGTTGCCATGGATGACTGGGACGGCGGTAAATCCATTATTGAGAGCTGCATACTTGAAAAAAGGAAACCCTTTACATGAAGTTACCATTGTTTTACCATGGTTAGAAGAAATGGAAGATAGAAAACGATTATTTGGAGATAAAAACTTATTTCTAGACGGGAAAGATGAACAAGAGTCTTATATTAGAAATTGGTTACGAGAAAAAGCCCATTTGGAAGATGAGGCCGACCCCAACACTGGTATTCATATTCTGTGAGTTCTATATGTTTGTACTGTCTTATATTTGGAGTTATGAATAATCCTGATGAACAATTTTGAATGTTTTCTTTTTCAAAAGATTTTATCCTGGACGTTACCATCCAGATCTAAATAGTATATTTGCAATGGGCGATTTATGTTCCTTAATACCAGATGAGTCAGCTGATGTGTGAGTTTGAAAAATCTGAATTATATGAGTTTTTTAGTTTTGATTACATTCATTTCACATTCTTTTCTATATTTAGGTGTATTCTTGAGGAACCTGAACATCTGAATTGGTATCGTGCTCCAACATTGGGGAAAACTTGGCAAAAGAAGTTTAAGCATGTTGTCGGCATCATTCATACTAACTACAAAGAATATGCTAGGAGCTCACAAATTATTTCAGGTCTTGTCATATCTCCTCTTCTTGCTGGAGTTTGTGTTATTGTTGTTAGAGCCTATTGTCATAAAGTTATCAAATTAAGTGAAGTACTACAAGAGTTTGCACACGAAAAAGAAAATGTAACCAATGTACACGGTATACGATCTGAATTTTTAGAGGAAGGTATCAGAAGAGGAAACGATAGGGATAATCAACTTTCAATCAAAAACAACTCGAATAATCCATCAAAAACATTATCATATTCAGCAGAGGGGGGGGTTTATTTCATCGGAAAACTGCTTTGGGTCAAAGGACTTGATAGGCTCCTTCGACTGCAATATGTCTATCGTCGATCTACAGGGAAGTTTTTTCCTATTGATATTTATGGTTCTGGTCCTCAAGAGAGCGAAATTAAAAATAAATTTTTGCGACAAAAAAAATCTTCGAAAAAGAAATTAGACAACACTGAACATGGTTTAGGTAAAGATGATGCAAGCATGAAAGGAGCACAAAACAAAAACTTACATGAACGTTCGATTCCAGCCCATTTTTTGGGACGAGTTGATCACGCATCTTTAAAAGGAAATCAATACAAAATTTTTGTGAATCCTTCCATATCTGAAGTTCTAGCTACCACAACGGCAGAGGCAATAGCCATGGGAAGATTTGCGATTTTACCAAACCATCCATCCAACGCCTTTTTTAAACGATTTCCCAATTGTTTGATGTATGAGAATAAGCATGAATTTGTCGGCCAGTTACAGCATGCTTTATGTAATGAGCCGATACCGCTTTCCGAAGAATTAAGTCGATGTCTAACATGGGAAGCAGCAACGAAAAGACTCGTCGTGGCGTCTTATATTACCTTAAGAGAAGAGAAACGCAGGGAAAGACTCGGAAGAGCTAAACTGGACGAAAGGATGGCCACTATATGGGGTGAAATTGGTAAAGGGACTAAAGGAGACTTGCTTAGAAAGATATTTGGAGCTGGGCCTGTTTCAGATCAAGTACAATATGTAGAAGGCGTTGAAAATAACTGATGTGCTCATCAAACTAAATTTATATTGCATAAAAAGACAATCAAAATGTAAATCTAAAAGCGTGCCATTTTTGGTTAATGATTATGATCTGAAAATAAAAGTTTCTAGTGTTTATACTGAACGTAAGGTAGTATAAAAAAAAGTCGTTATATCTTGGATCTTTGCTTCATTCTAGACCATACTTTGACACGAAGTGCCTAGCAATAAATCTTGAATTAATGTTATTTTAGCATATAAAAAAATGCATGCTCATCATCATGCGCAATACATTGGTTAGATTCATATTAAGACATCAGAATAGAAAATGTGCTAGTGTTTCAGTGAAAATAATTTTCATGAATGTTTCCTTTTCAACCGTTTTCATATGTTTCTCAGAAATCCTTTTCACTGTTTTTTTGTTGATTTAGCGTAGAAAAACTGCTTTGCTTGGATTATGAATTCTGTTCGTAGTTTTTTAATCTTGTGTAAGATTTTGTATCATTGAAAAAACTCTTTTTTCCTTGAATCCATTCAAAAATTATGGATTGGGCAGACTTTTAGATCACTCAAAGAAAAATGTATCACTTGTTGTGAATTAAACTTTCTGTAATTTCATCAACTTAATGGTGTCTTTCATACTAACCGGAGGAGAGTCTCTTTCAGGATGTCCTTTAATATTTTGGAAAGCTATACTTATATGAGTTCCAAGGTTTACAAGAGTTTGGACGTCCTCCACTGTGAACCCTTCTGTTATGTTGCAATTGAGGTTTTAATATTAATTTTGTTGTTTTGAATGGAATATGCGAGAAAAGAGTACTTACCAGATGATGAGTCAATGGTTTTATTTGTTGCTTGTATCACACCAATTACTTTCTCATTCACATCAAATATGGGTACACAAATAATTTGCTGAATTGAATCAATGCTTCCATCGGCTTCTAAGGATATTGCCTTAGTGTCATGATATATAGATTTAAAACTGAAAGAGTTTTAAATAAAATGCGCTTTTCATTTACTTCATCACAATCACTTCTAAAAAGTATAGGACACAATTTCACTTACCTATTCTCTATTATAGCTTCCTTTTTAGATATAACAAGAGAAATAATATCTTTGTCATTTAAATCAAAAACCAATTCTTCTTCTAAATTACAAGTCCTTGTACATACTCTTTGTCTTTCATCTTTCAACAAAAAAAGAGATGCACTTTCAGCATTAACAAGTTTCTTAGCTCCTGCTTCAATGTCGTGGAATATTGCATTGATTTCATCATCCTGATTTCAGGAACGTATTCAATTTCGTTCAGACTCAGTTTTGCATGAAAAACCTTCAAAGTGCATGGAAGATGATTCAACTCACCTTTTTCATATCTTTCACACAATCTTTATCATAAAATAAAAGGGGAAACATCCCAATAATGCACCCAATAGTAAGTCCTATAGCTGTTCCTAATTGCCCCATGAATCGAACACTTCTCAAAGATCTTTGACTAGTGGTCAAATTTGGGACAGGTAGACCCAATTTTGCACAGTAATCTTCAATAATAGTACTCAAAACGACCCCACCTAGATCACTGACAATATTTCCTAGAGCAGCGGCACACATCGTAGAGATACCCAGCATTACTCCAAGTGTATCATCTATAGCTTCTCCAGCGATAATGAGTAGAGCATTATCGACAATACCAAACCCAATGAATGGTAGCCCTTGATTGAGAGCTACTAAATAGAGTTCTCTTCTTGAAGGAGGAGGTATTATCGCTTCGCTTGATTTTGCATTGGTCGTTTCATTCATTGTACTCCTAGAAGCGGAAGAACCTATGACTTCGTTTCTAACTAACTCAAGTTCTTTTCTTGATTGCTCAGAAAGAAGCTTTGCCATTTTGTTTGCGTGGTGTTTGCTTGTTGATGAAGAAAGTATAGTTGTACACGATGATATGGACCCATCATTTAATGATGATTCCACTGTCTTTCGTGCGTTTCCATTAGATATCGAAGAAAAAAAGAATGCGGAAGATGGTAGCTTCGACAAAATTTCATGTTTAGGTAAGTTATGAAGTTTTTGACAATCCTTTGGATGGATTATTTTGAAAGTATTTGAAAGACCAAATCGATAAGAACATTTCTTTGGAACATGAACATGGCTTATTGCTTTGCTTAGAACAAACATGTCAAAACGTGTTAAGTCGCTCAATCCGCCAATTTTGACAAAATACAAAAAAAGATTTCATCACATGTCAACAGTATTTCTAGTACTTTGTCTACACGTTCTCGATCTTTCTATAAAAACCTTCTTTTTTGAGATTCTCAAGTAGCAAGTTTGGAGATGCATACTTCGCCAGCTATTGCATCTTTCACTATATATATTAAAAAGAACTTGACATAATTGTAAATCCTATTTCACGAGTATGCAACTTGGATCATAAAAAAATATATATATGTAGCACCATTTTTATTTATTTTTTCCGTCTTTCTACAAAAACTCCATTTCTTACATCAAATGTAGGTGTCTTTTTATTAAAATTTTATGAGATGCTTTGACCAATTTTTCATTCTAATCCCATAGCTTTCATCATAGTGGTTCCTAAATGAGCTGGAGAGCGAGTCACGTGAACACCTGCCTCCTCCAATGCTGCAAATTTCTGATCAGCTGTTCCCTTTCCACCGGCAATGATGGCACCAGCATGGCCTACAAGTATAGATTTTATGAAAATGAGAAAAAACAACCTTAAGAATCGAATTCATATATTTGTGTACTCACCCATTCGACGACCTGGAGGAGCTGACATTCCCGCGATGAAACCAACAACTGGTTTATTAGGATCTCCGTTTTCTTTGAGCCACTCTGCAGCTTCCTCCTCCGCACTTCCACCAATTTCACCAATCATAATGATTCCTTCAGTCTGTGGATCATTGGTAAATCTTTCGAGACAGTCAATGAAATCTGTTCCATTAAATGGATCTCCTCCAATACCTACACAAGTGCTTTGTCCGAGACCAACGGTGGTAGTTTGATACACGGCTTCATAGGTTAGTGTTCCACTTCGAGACACAACTCCAATTTTACCCGGTTTGTGAATGTATCCAGGCATGATTCCAATTTTGCATTCACCAGGTTTGATGATACCAGGGCAATTAGGGCCTAGAAGCCTAGTAGCTGTTTGAGAAGCTAGAGCATGCTTGACTTTTGCCATGTCCTACATTTTTAGATCGTATAAATGTAATAGAGGTAAAATGAATGAAATTGCGTGCATGCAAGACGAAGAGATTCTCAACAACCAGCAACTTTCAATGCAACGCTTACCTGTTGTGGCACACCTTCAGTAATAGCCACAACATAAGGAATTTCGTTTTCAATAGCATCCATAATAGCCGCAGCGCAAAATGGTGGTGGAACATAAATAACACTAGCATCAGGTTTTACACCTTCAACGGCTTCTTGGACTGTATTGAAAACAGGTAAATCTAAGTGTGTTTGGCCACCCTTTCCAGGAGTAACTCCTCCGACCATTTTTGTTCCATACTCAATTGCCTGCTTACTGTGGAATGTGCCCTTTCAAAAGCGCGCAATTCATCATGTTTTCAAAAAGATTTTATAAAATCATCACGTTGAGTCCATACAAAACTTTTGCCAAAACAATTACATCAGCATAAAATTTTATGATAAAACTTACTTGTTTTCCGGTGAATCCTTGGCATATGACTTTGGTATCTTTGTCGACCCAAACCTTTGCATTAGCCGACATTTGCCTAACGCCTTTTTGAAGAGATGCATTGTATTTTGACGCAACTGAAAGCGATCGAACTGCTACTCGAGAACTCATAATTTGGTGCCCTGAAATTATTTTGCTTTCAAAAAGAGAAGTTTTGATAAATGGAAGTATTATCGTATGGAAAGGAATAGAAATGAAATATAGATTCGGATCGTACGGTGTTATTGGTTTTGACGAGACATCAAAAAATAGAAGAAAACATCCTTTACTACTGGAATCTTGCGTGTACCTCTTTCCATTTGTGTTTTGATGGATCCAAAAGATCCTTGCCAAAGAATACCTTTCGTACGTTGAGGTCCGTATCATTGTTTCAGATCACTCTTTGATTTATTTTGTATTGATTTTCTACGTGGCTCAATGCAAGAATGATAAACCCGATGATGATGCGGACGATTTCCACTCTAATTACCGTGCTAATCTGGAAGCATCATATGCACTTCATTTATCTTCAGGAAGAAAATCCCCATCAACGAAATGTATTATTGATCCTACGCAGATTTTATGTATGACATTTTCTTTTTTACTTCACTCTCCAGATTGTTCTTTTTAGCGATTTTTTTTGTTTTCATCTCGAATAAAAATGGAACTCTACAGCCCAACAACATTGCCCAAATCTTCAAATTGCAAGATAAAATCAAGCTTTGAGAATTAATTGCAAGACACAGTCTTCATATTTATATAATTTACAGATCTATTTTCGAGCTTAGTTCTTCATCAATTGTTCCATTATATACACATCCCATGAAAATGCTCCGTTAGTTTTGATTCATTGGAAAAGGTATATTGTTGCACACATGATTACATTTCTTCTCTATTGATTCATATCATAGTGAAAGAACCAAATAACCTTTTTGATAGAACACTAATATATTTTTGTAATTACAAATATCATCATTCCGCGGTGCAATATTTGAACTTTGTCTTATGCTCTCGTTTCATCCAACCTGTTTCATCAGAAAAAATAAGTCAAAAAAAGGAATTCAAAGCTTATATTCAAACTTTAGTATTGCAGTCGTTTAATAATTAGTAAGGTATGCACAGTTTTTCAATGAAGTTTTGCTTATATTCTTTTATGGTTTCATTCCATGAATCTCTTCTTCTTAATCATTCATTATTAGAGTCATATAATTCTTCAGCTTCAAAACTTTGCCCCTTTGTAAAGCTCCTGGGTGAAGAGGCTTTTTTGTTGATAATGGGTTAATATCAAGAGGTCAAAATTACTTTCTGATATTCGCACGACTGAATGTTCTAAATGAAGTATTTTCTTTTCACTCGTATCTGAGTCATGTTAGACTTAAAACTGTACAGTACTTATATATATACACCAAACTTCATCATCTTCACTTCAGCTCATACCTTGAGAGATAAAATATTCATGAGACCATTCTAGTCTACATCATAGAATTTTATCATGGTATCTATTCTGTTTTTTCTTTCGAGCATCCTTCTCGCATTCACAAACACAGATGCGCGCGAGTATGCGGACACCTATAACCTCACCTCCACCCAGCACAAATCAGCTGTGTTTGCCATGGGCTGCTTTTGGTGCGGTGAAGAGGCTTTTGAACATTATGCCCCAGGTGTAATAGAAGCAGTTTCAGGTTATTCCGGTGGACCCAACCCTGACCCAAGTTATTACAATCACCCAGGTCATTATGAAGTCGTACTTGTTGAATATGATCCAAATAGGACTTCGTATGAAGTTCTTCTTCGGTATTATTGGAGGAACATCGATCCTTTTGATTCTGAAGGTCAATTCTGTGATAAAGGATCCCCTTATCGCCCTGCAATTTTTTATGAAACTGAAGAAGAGAAGGCTATTGCGAACCTTGTTTTTCAAAATGAAATTCTCAACTGGGACAATGCCACAGGTTCATTATTTACCGAAGAAAACATTTTTGTTCCTGTTATGCCTCGTCCTACCTTTTGGAAAGCAGAGGACTACCATCAAAACTATTATATCACCAACGCAGGCAATTACTATTTCTACAAAAATGGATGCCGTAGGGTTGAGCGTCTCAAAGAAGTTTGGGGCGAGGAAACTTACAATTGTTACCACAACATCAGTTCGCCCTGTCATGATATTATAACTAATATGCATGGTGACCTAGTTGCATCTGATATTAATTTGAAAGGTGTTGGAGAGGGTAAAGCAGCACTTCTACCAAAGAAATATTGGGCATTCATCATGCTAGGAATTGTGATTTTTCTTCTTGGACTCCTCTGCGGTAGAGTTTCAAATCGTTGGAAATCCCCAAGTGGTGGGACACCCCGTTTGAATTCCATTGTTTAGTTTTGCGACAAACAGACAAGATTTTCTGCAATCATCATTTTTAAGAACAAATGATAATATCACCGGCACTGGAAATGGCTATAAAAATGAGTCTGAGATTTATCTAAACAATGAAACCTTCTTCTTGCTAAGAAATCAGCAAATGTAAAAATAACATGCTAAACCTTCCTTTTTCAATCCCATTTACAAGCAAGTAATCTTTGATTTTAATTTACTTTTGAATGAGGAAATTGGATCATAAGTACAAACATGAGATTAGTTTGTTACAGGCATGAGTTAAAAACCACACTTTTTAATGTGAGCCGAATATTCATATGAAACCCCACTTCTAGAATTACATTGAAAGTTCATTCCTAGACTAATAATGTAATGAAACCATTGCGTAGGTAAGTATAGGACATCTCCTGCTTGTAGCACAATTTCATTAGCTTTGGCCTTAGCAAATTCAGGGAACTTTTCCAAATCAGGATTTGACCAATCAACTTCCGAATGTCGTGAACTAGGATGTCCTTTTGGATAAAGTGCGTGATTCTCACATTCTTTTGGATGAGAGAGAATATATCTTCTTTCCCCACCCAATACCGCAATCATATTTCGAGATCCATCAAAATGATTCTCTACACATGCATGGAACAAAGTTCAATATAGATTGAGAAAAAATGTCCACAATGTAGGAAGAAGAACAAAAATAGAATTTAGATTTCTTACCTGCAATAATACCTCTCATGCCAAACCTACAATGAATTCCCCGTTGCTGGCCTGGATGTGGCAAATATAGGGTTGAATGAGGCCAAGGTTGAAAGATAGGTATCTCGTCAAATACAAACTCAGAGTTAGCCCTATCACAATTTTTACCAAGCCCTGGACCACAACCGATCAGTCTGAAATACCAATGTGGCTCATCTGGACCAAGTAATGATAAATCTGTTACATTTGCCTTCGAAACCCAGTCTATATATTTCATATGAATATTTTCAGTTGGAGGTTTCCAATTCTCTAATACTGGATTCTTCTTTTTCTTATTCCTTGATTCCTTGCGAGGACTTACCCAATACATGAAATGATTGTTGGGGCTATATTCAGCACGGTGCTTTACATTTCCAAGAATTTTTTCTAAATATTCCGGTTGATTCCATCGTTCAGCAGCTCTCAAAAGATCTGGATCGTCTCTAATTACAAATGGGACTTCAGCCTCTCTATACCTCATAGCTTTATCATATTCAGTAGCATGATTAAAAACACAAATACCTTGAAAAATTTCCGTTCTGGGTTCAGGATCATCTGGCTGCCAATTATCCATCAATTTCAAAAGGTTGTATTCATAAGGGTAGTTTTCAGGCGGATCGTCTGGACAATTAAAAACGTCATATCCCATCTCACTTGGTGTAATAGTAGGCTTATATTGTCTTTCACGTAGTTTTCTCGTGAGCTCCCCAAAACGATCTTGAAAAGTGTCTGCTGGAAACATTTTATCAAAAGCCTCTCGCAATTTACGATAATGTATACTTTTGTCTCCGACATCCGCCATTTCATCTGGACGCAACACCAAGTTCGGGTCTACTTTTGATCTCTCGTTATCCATGTGGTTTTGCATATACAAACCAACCACGATAATTATAAGTATGAAAATGCAGAGACTAGCAAATAACACTCGAATAATTCTCTCCATTCGTGAATTTACACTTGACTTCCTTTTCTTGTATTTTTTACCTGAATCATAATGACGCACTATGCTTACATTGGTTTGACTCTTACTCTCTCGACCGGACGAAGTTCTTGTCCCGCTTTTGTTACCTCTCTGCTGAAGATTACCCTGCATGGTCATCAATATTGAGTTAGAAGCTGATTTTCTTAGTTTCCTGTGAGCTGTAACAGGAATTCTATTTGAGGAGGATTTTTGTCTGGTGATCAACGAACAAAGAGGGGCATTGGTCAGGGAACTTGATTAAACCTTGCAAAAGACTTCTTGCTATGAATCGTGTATGCCTTTGCTCATTTTTCTAATATGTGTATTGTAATACATGAGTCCAGTTTTTGCCATAGATAGGTATTGAAGTTTTTTCTTAGGTGAAAAATTTAGCTGGATCCTTTCCTACTTACAATTACTTAATTAATATCCTCTAATCATATCGTTCGAACTTTCTATGGTTGTCTACATCCTACCTTAGTTAGATATATTTTTTTACATTTTTAATTAAAAAAAAGAAAATTGTAATAAAATTAGTAATTGTATACTTCGACGAGCAGCTGATCAAATAAATAGGGTCATATTTTCAATTTTTGATTCTTGAGTTCCCTTCATATATTGATAAAATAATTTTGAAATGTCAATTGTAAGACTTGATTCGCATGGAGACCTGGAAGAGTTCTTTGATGCTCTAGAATTTGTAGAAACATCAAGCTCTGAAATCGATTCTGATCATTCTGCTACAATCACCCAAAACCCCAAAATTTTGTATGAGTCTGATAGTCAAAATTTAAATAATATTTCTGCTCTACAAGGAAAGGATTCGCCAGCTTCGTTTGAACAGGAACCAGGGAACAATAAAACCCCAGACCGTGGCCAAGAAAATACGGAATTAAAGAACTTAGGGCAAAGAAAAACTTTAAATATGGCATCTTGCACTTCAGCTTTTTCTCCAGTCATTCAAAGAAGAAATGAAAGAAGTCAAGATATAAATCGTGGAGATGCTTTAAAACGCTCAAAATCAGATTCATTAAGAAACCTCTTATCCAATCCTGGAGGTAATCTATCAACTGCTGAAGCAGACCCCATTCAACCGCCACCTCCTTCACCATCGCCAAAAATCTTTAGTCAAACTACCACTTCAACAAAACATCACGCTAAGAAATCTTCAAAGAAGTTAAAAAGATCTCTTTCGGGTCATAAGTCCAGGAGTTCACCACCTCCGACACTACAAGCAGATAAAAATTTATCTGAACAAAATGAAAGGGAAAACATTGATGAAACTTCTCCAAATGCGCAAGACATCTTTGTTGGTCGCACTTCTCCTCTAGTAAGAAGTTCTGTTTTGCTTGAAAATGTTGAGGACGATCATCTTGGTATTGAAGTTTTTCTAAAAAGTGAAAAAGAAAATAAAAAAGAATATGTAAAACCAACTGAGTCTCAATCTGAATTTGTCATTTTACAATCTAAATCAAAAGGATCTGATGAACTCTCAAATGAAGATGAGTTCAAGGAAATTAACAACATTTCCCCACTTGAGCAAGCCAAACCATTGTTACAGTCAGAACCTTCAAGTAGAATATTATCAGCTGATGCTATTGAGGCTGCTGAAATTGCTGCATTGCAGTTATTATCGCCATCAAATATATCTAAAGAAATAAAGCAAAAACAATTGAATGGATTTAGAAGACTGAAGAACAGAGCAAAGAAGACTATAAAATACGGAAATAAATTTAGTATACTTCCACCCACTACACCTATCATTTCACCGACTCTTCCATTACCAAGTAAAAAAGATTACAACGCTTCAAGAGATCTACCAGCAAATTCCGTCCCGGTAAAATCGAATTTTAGAAAAACAATTTTGCATTCTAGCTCCAATCCCATGTTGCTGTTGCAAACATTGCAAAACATTCATGAAGGTCCTATTTGGAGTTGTTCTTTTAGTCCTGATGGAGAGTATTTTGCTACTGGAGGAGCTGACCATAAGGTTCATGTATGGAAAGTAAACTCTGTAGAGAAAGCTACAGGTAAAATACAGAAATTCACCAAGGTTGACAAGCATTGTCCTAGTATGATTGGTGGAATGTACACTATCGGGTCTGAAATAAAATTATTCTCGAGTGAACCAGTCCAATCCTTTACATCGCACACAGGCGATATTGTCGATTTATCATGGTCGCCCTACACCGAATCAGAAAACTTTCTCCTCTCTGCTAGCACTGATAAAACTGTAAAGTTATGGCATATATCAAAACCCCAACCGTTATTAACATTTCAACATTCAGATCTTGTTACATCCGTTGATTTTCATCCAACAGATGAAAATTATTTTTTATCTGCGGGATTTGACAAAAAAATTAGATTGTGGAGCATACCGAAAGAGAGAGTACATGAATGGAGTTCCTGCCCTGAAATTATTACTCAAGGACGGTTTAGTCCTGATGGAAAATTTGTTGTTGCTGGTTTGATAACAGGACAGGTTTACTTCTTTTCGTGCATATTAGATCCTATATCCGGTAATAATAGACAAGGATTGAGGTATTTTACTCAGGTTCACAGCAAGAAAAAGAACCAAAAAAGTGGAAAGAAAGTTACAGGCTTGAATTTCTTAAGGGATTTTAAAATTGATTATTATGCTCAGCAGACCACTGAAATGAAAGAAATTAATCCTGATGAAAAGAAAAACACAAAATCGTCGCCATCGACTTCAAATTCCCGTTCGGTCGACTGCTTATTGGTTACTACGAATGATTCCAATCTGAGATTATTCAGTATGGATGATTTCTGCATGATTAGGAAGTATAAAGGAACAACGAATACAAGCTTCATGGTAAATGCCCATTTTAGCGAATCTGGTGAGTCGGAAAAAAAAATTTAATCATTCTCATTTTAGATGGTTGTAATTTACGTGATTATTGTTGCTTTTGCAGGAAATAAGATTGTGTGTGGGTCTGAGGTAGGCAGTGTTTACATGTGGGATGTAACGTCAAAGTTAAGAATGAAGCAAAAGTTAACAAGTAATGTTCAGGGTAACATGAGGTATTCTCCACGAGGGAGAGTTGGAAAACAAAGTGTGAATGAAAGCAGCAAATCCTGTGAATGGTTTGAGGGCATATCTCCTAAAAGTCATGACGTGCCTGCTATTACGGATACTCACTTTGTGCCAACTGACCAAGTTAAGAAAGCGCTACTTACTAGTGAACTCTTTCCAACCTTGAAAAAATTAGACTTTGCAAAACACGATTTTGATGGCGCTATGGTTGTAACCGGTGATTATGATGGAACTGTGCGGGTATTCTTGAGAAAAAATTGTTTGGATAGTGTTTATTTTGCGGCAGGTCCACAAGGTAATCCATATGATCAGTTTTAAGTACATGTTGTGATAAAATTTGCAAATGCTTTTTCTGAAAATGAATAGATACTTATAGTTATTTTCAAATAGATCGTGTACAATTAATTGCTGAATTAAGATAGAACTTACACACAATTGGATTGATTTATTGAAATAGCCTATCTTTCACCAACCAAAATAATCATGTCAATGAAACGATGCACAACCAGAAATATCTGATTTTATGTTTCTTTGGTAAACTATCCAATCTTTGAATTTCAATACTATTATGCAAAGAAGGAAATGTTTTCAATTGAGAAACACGCTCAATATGCGTTTCTTCTCTTTCCGATCTATATCTTGAAGCATATCAACACCTCCAAAAATATTGCTTGTCCTCTTCTCTCCATATCAAGTTTGAGGATATGGAAAAAAAAAATAATAATATCATAATTGTTTACGCATGATTTTGACTAGTACAATTCGAAATGTTTTACAGAATAATAGCATATTACTAATCCACTGGTGTCTACATGGTTGCTCTCCCAGCTGCATGAAATGTGAGAAAAAAATCGAAATTTATCCTTTTTTTAATCACATACCACTTTTATTCCTTGTAGCTTAATATGTTTGATACGCACGAAAAAGTACACATCTGAGACTCATCACACATATCCTGAAGATCTCTGATCATTGTTAAAAAAATTAAAGCATCATCACCGAAGAAACAAATTTTGAAGGATGAGCAATCCAAAAAAAGTACGCTTTGATGGGCTCGATTGCACAGCAGTAACAACCGAAATACGCTCCACCTTGCTAGGATCTAAACTTGCAAACATTTATGATGGGCAATCATCCTCATCCATATCAAGTAATAACACTTCCACATACCTTCTTAAATTGGTCCAACCAGTAACTAACTCAAAAATATTCTTGCTGATTGAATCAGGAATTAGATTCCACCTCACAGAAAGTCAGACCAAATCTACATCTACCGGTGTTGGAGCAATGCCCTCCCCATTTGTCATGAAATTGCGAAAATGTCTAAATAACAAACGTTTGGAATCAATTACACAATTAGGAAAATTGGATCGAGTTGTAGATTTACGATTTGGAAGTGGGAAAGACGGCTCTTTTCACTTAATTTTGGAATTATATGCAAAAGGAAACTTGATACTGACAAAGCATGATTACGAAATTGTTGCGCTCTTAAGAAGTCATGAATACAATAGGTCTGCTGACAAAAACAACTTGCAAAATGACAACGGGAAGGATATAGATCGTGGAGAAGTGAAAGTAGCAGTTGGTCAAGTTTATCCTGTCACTTTTGCTACAACATTAGGATCGTCAAAATCATCAAAGGATCAATCTTCTGAAGTCAATGATCAGGAACAAAAAACAATCTTGCCCCATTCGATCTTAGATATGAATGAAACGGAGGCACGTCTTTGGATAGAATATCAAGCCGTTGAATACACGAAATATAGACTGTCACAAGAGAGTACCAAGAAGAAAAAAAAGAAAAAACACGATTCTTTCACTCTAAAAATGGCTTTGCTAAAACCAGTATCGGGGGTATATCATTATGGACCAGCGCTTTTGGAACATTGTATATTATCAAGTGATTTGAATCCTAATCTGAATTTGAATTGTATTGATAGTGCTGATGATCAAACTGAACACGAAAATCCTCCAACAAAGTTTATCTTGGATCCAGAACTTTTATCCTCTGAGCAAATGTCTCTCTTACTTACAAAGCTAAAATCGGAAGGCAAATTTGTTATCGATTCATTGACAGTTTCCAATAAATCTAAACATAGTCAAAAGGGCTATATCCTCTACAAATCTTACCAATCATCTTTTCATGAGGCGCACACAAATGACAATGACGAAAGTAAAAACTTTGTCAATCCAGCACATTCTGATAAATTATTTCTTGAATTTCAACCCCATCTCCTCCATCAGCACAATCATTCTCAAAAAGAAAATCATATACAAATCCTTGAATATTCATCATTTTCAGAAGCAGTAGATCATTTTTTTTCTCAACTTGATATTCAACGACGTACTCTGAAGGCAGCAAATCTACAGTCTAGTGCTCAGCAAAAACTAGCCAATATCCAAGCCGATCAATCCTCTAGAATGGAGGCTTTAGAAAAAGAACAAGCTGATTTTTACGAAGATGCTCAATGGATTGAACAGAACGCCGATATTATAGATGATTGTATTTTAGTTGTGAATTCTGCTTTAGACTCGGGAATGGATTGGGAAGACTTAGAACATTTGGTAGAGGTTGAACAAACAAATGGCAATCCTGTCGCGTCACTAATTCACTCTTTAGATTTGGAAAATGATTCAATCGTACTAGAATTACCTGGAGAGAGTGGATATGATGCAGATTATAAGGTTGAAAATGGAAATAGGATGGTGAAAATCGGTTTGGATGGCAATGCTTTCCAAAACGCTAGAATAAAATACCAACAATACCGTCAATGGAAAGAAAAAGCAGCAAAAACGCAAGAGGCCAATATTAAAGCTTTGCAAGCAGCAGAGCAAACAGTACAAAAACAGTTGATAGACATTGCAAAAAATACTCGTGGTATGAATGTTATGTCCGGAGGGAATATCAGTATGTCTTCTAACGTTGTTGAACGTAAACCATTTTGGTTCGAAAAATTCCGTTGGTTTATCACTTCTGATAATTATCTAGTGTTAGCAGGAAGGGATGCGCATCAAAATGAAATATTGGTGAAACGCTATCTTAGACCAGGTGATGCATATTTACATGCAGATGTATTTGGTGCGTCAAGTTGCATTCTTAGAGCCAAGCGAAGACGCGTTGCCCCTAGTTCGAAAAATAAGAAACTTTCCACGAAAGTATTACCACTATCAGAGCAAGCATTGAGAGAAGCTGGCCACTTTACAATTTGTAATTCGTCTGCTTGGAGTACAAAAATGATCACCTCAGCGTGGTATGTTGAAGCACATCAAGTGTCCAAAACAGCTCCATCTGGAGAATATTTGACGGTTGGCAGTTTTATGGTCAGAGGAAAGAAGAACTACTTGCAACCAGTACAATTAGAAATGGGCCTTGGTGTTTTGTTTGTCTTGGGTGATGCGACAAGTATGGATCGTCATAGGGGAGAAAGAAGAGACTTTTCATTAATGGATGATGAAGATGACATAGATGATCCCATATTTAATCACCAGATTGATGAAAAGATTGACATGAAAAAATCTATGACCACAAGTGATGCTGTACGGGATCTAGAATCTTCGACAGAGGAAAATAATATTTTAGAGGCGATACTTCCGTCTCGGAATGATTCTAGCATACATCAAAGGGAATTTGCTGAATTATCTACGCATAAAGACATCGAAAGTCTTCCACTTCATGGCACAGATAAAAGTGATAAAGTCTATTCTTTGGAAAGCGAAGATGTTAATGACGAAAATGGAATACAAAACGAAAGTCAGGGCTCAAATTCTAAAGAAGAAACAGATCCAGTAACAAAGAAGAAGAAAGGAATTTCAGTGAAAGAGCGGAAACTGATAAAGAAGTACGGTTCTCTAGAGGAGGCTGAAAAAGTGTTAGCAGAGATCTCTTCTAAAGAAGCCGCTTTAGTCTCAAAAAGGGCGAATAAATCGAAAATGTCCGATTCCAGCCATATTATTACAAAGCAATCAAGGGGAAAAAAAAACAAAGCAAAGAAAGCAGCAAAAAAATATGCTGAGCAAGATGATGAAGACCGAGAGCTTGCCATACTGGCCTTACATGGTAGCAAAGATGGCAGGAAGGGTAAGAAAGGTAAAAAAAAGAGTTCTTCCAATGTAGCTGCACCATCAAAATCATTAGAGCAAATCAAAGCTGCAGAGGAAACTTTATCTTTGCTCTTAAAGGATACTGCTGAAGTAGCTTATAGGCTGCCTGAAGAAGTTCGAAGTATACTTTCAGAATGCGTATCTGTAACAACAGAAAGTAAGAGTAAAAACGAAAGCAAGGGTCCTGAAACTGTTGTAAGGTGGGATAAATTTGACGCAGAAGTTTTAGAAAAACTAGAATCACTTGATAGCGTCGATGCTCAAAAGGCTGCTTCAATGAGACTACAAAGCTTATCAAAATCGACTAGAATTGATAATTTCGCTGCTAGTCTTGCGGGAATCTTGCGCACAATTGATCGATTTGGGTATGAACATTTGTTGAAAAAAGTAGAAGAAGACATTTTAGCAGAAAATCTTACTGAGAAGTCACGCAAAAATAAGGCTGAAAAACAAGCAGAAAAGGAAGTTTGGCAACAAATCCTTGCTGAAGATGGCATTTTAGCATCTGATAATGAAGATGTAGACGAAGATGAGGCAGTAGATGACACATCTGAACTTGCAAAACTTACTGCAAAGCCTCTACCAGAAGATATAATTCTTTGTGCTGTTCCTGTTTGTGCACCATATCACACTTTATCCCAGTACAAATATAGGATAAAGCTAACTCCTGGCTCTTTAAAAAGGGGCAAAGCAGCAAAGCAATGTCTGGATATTTTGAGCAAAGCAAACAACGACAATCGAAACGGAGCAGAAAAAAATGAATCAGAAATACGAAACGGCTACTTAATCAAATATATTACACATAATGAGCTTGTTCAAGCTATTTGTGGCGAAGTAAAGATTTCTGCACCTGGAGCGAGCAAATTAATCAAAAATTCAAAGAAAAATAAGGGAAACAAGAACAAAGGCAAAAAGAAAAAATGAGAAAGCACTAATCTATCGAACATGTGCACTAATTAATTTTAATTAAACTAAACGATATTTTCATATTTTTTAACTGTATTTTTAAATCATTTGCAGCTAATTTTGCTGTTTTCAGAAATGCTCTTCATGAATGAGGTTAAAGCAATGAAACCATTTCAAAACAAAGTGTAATCGTAAAAAAGAAGTTTAAAAACAAAATTCCTCAAAAATAAAAAAATAACGTAAAATACTGCATAATTGTGACTAGTAAAATATACTTCACGGGACTCATTCACATCGGTCTTTAGGAACACAAATGATGTATAGGTAGTAATGGATTTTTGAAATTGATATTGTCATAGCTTGACCGGAACGAATTACCAAAATGACATCGAAAAGGAGATATTCTCTAATAGAAACCTCATTTTTAATCAGAGCTGATAGTGAGTGTCGTTTCAATCATCTCTCTGACGAATCACAAAAAGCAGTAGATCCCGAAAGAGTGTCTGAAAGTAATAGCTCAGCATACCATACAACTCCAGCATCATCATTTCCAGACGCAAACAATTCTAATGCCTTTGAAAAATGGAGCATTTCTGAAAAAGCAGAAATAGACCATTTTCTTGTTCGTTCAGAAGAAGATGAAGCAATAGTTCAAGATGAGTTGGAAAGAGGCCATGCATTGATTGTAAACATTTCTTCATTTTGGAGCCTCGATTCCGCGTTACAAGAAGAATTTGTAAGATATCCTTCGTGGAACCTATCGGAAATACCATTTGTGAAAAAGAAACGGAGTTTATGGGAATCAGATTCTAAACAAGCAGTTAAAAAAGAAGATCTCAAAGAATTTAAGAACTCTTTACCAAAAGAGGATAATGTAAATGGCATTGAACTAATTCAGATTTGTACCCAGCTTAATAATTATTTGGCAGACATCTTGTCTGTTCCATCAGTACTGCAGTCTCAAGCTCTAATTAATTTCTTTTCAATCCCAGAAGAAAACGATATGCCCATACAAAATGACGAAAAGGAAGAAAAGGAAGGCAGCATATTCCGATTCAGCGTGCGAAAAAGGATGGACTCAAATAAATCCAAACTGAAACCTTTTAGCGCATCTTTTAGAACATGTTTCGACTATATTTTTGGAAATGAGCTATATGAGGCTGTATTAAAACTTGAACAACAAAGCATTTACAATCACAATGATCATGAAAAGTTTGGACAAAATGGAATCATCTATATTCCTCGGAAAAAACAATTTTCTAAAATGATGACCATTCAAAGCAATGAGTGCCTTCTTTGGAGGTTTATTGTTATTTCCGGACCTGCTACTTCAGTCGAACTTTCTGTAAGTCTTTTAGAAGATGAAGGAACTGAGACAGAAGAGGAAGTATCCATTGACGATGATTCAACAGAAGAAACTGGTTTAGTTCAAAAAAATTGTTCACCAAAAATTGTTTTTGAGGAAAAATCTTGCAAGTCCCTACTTTCTAATTCAACACCGCACCAAGGCTATTTTCATTATGAGAACAAATCTATGGACAATGGTAAAGTTACTCTAACGTTAAAAAACTCAGCGTCACTTTTTCGTTCCGCTCAAGTAGCTTTGAGTTACCAAATTGTGCCGTACGAAACATATCAAGCTGCATGCATGGCTGCTAATGAACAAAACGAAGCTTGCAAGCTAAGACGATATGCGCCGCTATTAACTCATATACTGAGCTCTTTAGAATTCAATAGACTGAAAGTTGAACCGTTGCTTTTAGATCCGGAGGTCGACAATAATTTCAACGGTAGCAAAGTCGATGATAATGGAAAATCACTACAAAATTCAAAAGGTAGTGATATGCAACTCAAAGCTAAATCTCAAGCAGTATCTGAAATAAACTTTGACGAACTCCTGTCAACATCATGGCCTGATATACATAAATCAAATTATGACCAATCAGTAGAGAACACAACAAAAGAAGAAAAACAAACGATATTTGCCAGCAATCATCAACATTGCACCGAATCATCCACAAAAAAAGCGTTTTCATCTCACAATTTAAAAACAATAGTCAAGCCCTACCAAAATCAAATAAAAATTCTTAAACAGGAAATAAATCAATTAGCACGCCAATTTGACAAATCACAGCAACGTTTATTCACAAAAAATCATCGATTGCAAGAAGCAATACAGCTGTTACAATCTTTACAAGTAGAAAAGAAAACCTGGAAGCTTGCACAACAAGAAATTGAAATAACAATGAAAGATCTGATGATAGAATTAAATGAAATGCGCGAGAGGAACATGTCAGCAACCGAATTCCGGAAGCGTATTGAGAAATTAGAGAAGGAAAATAAAGACTTGAGCTTAAGTCTCACAAAAGAAAGGTTGGCTTCCAGTACAGAAATAGAGGAGTTAAATAAAAATATTCACACTCAAAAGGACGATCATATGAAAGCGATGGCTGCTGCAGAAATGGAGGCTGATGATGCGAAAATGATGAAAATTGTGCTAGAGGGAAAAGTTCGAGAATTGCAGAAACAATTGAACGAAAAGGAGGGTCAATTGAGAGATATAATCAAGGCTAAGAATAAATGTGATGATGAAGCTTGCAATGATATAGAGAGTTATGATGTTCCACTTAAGCCATTAATCATCCCTGACTATATTACAATGCCATACACACATCCAAATCCAAGGCTGAATTTACAACTAAAGAAACTGCAAGACCGCTATGTGAAACTTTTTCATGTAATTTTTAAAGAGACTAGTAATTCTGATGATAGCAGCAGTCATTTTGGAGAAAAAAGTGAAGTACAAGATAATATTGAGACAAAGAAAAACGAAAGACTGCTTCAAAAAGTTGGAACCGCAGTTCAACAGATAATATTGAGTGGTGAAAATGAGAGAAAAGTAGAGCCATGATAAAACTTATTTTAAGCTACGAATAATCATCATGCTTGCAAACAATAATATTGCATTGTAAAGTTAATTTACCAACAAACTTGCAAAAGGATTATTGTTACAATATTGATTCTAATTTTTACCCGGTCCTAACTCCTAAAACCGAATCATTACCAGTGTAATTCGAGAATGAAGGCTTGATTGAAAAGCCAGCATACGCATTTACAGTCCTATCTTCATATTGTTCAGCAGAATCGTCTTCATCTTCCAAAGGATAACACGCACAGCAGCTACACATCTCAATGTTTTCAGACTTTTTTTGGTCTAGAGGCTCATAGCTATAAGAAACATAATAAATGAAGTTAAACATTTCCTATGCTCAATTTGAAACGGCAAAGTAGAAAAGAATGACCTACCTGACTTCCCCGAAAAGTGGTATTATAATTACCCCCTTACCCTCTACACAAGTCCAACCCTTCGCGTCTAAACGTAGCTTCATCGGATAAACGGATGCTTGTCCACCATATAGTAAAAGTCGATTGAATTCGTCTCTGCAAACTGCCCATGCACCTAATCCAACCAGGGCTATCACAAGGGGTGCTAGGAAGGTTATGAAGAGACGTATTGGCAATTCCATTCGGCGGTTTGATGTAAAAACTTCTGCGAAAACAATGGTCAAAACCACTGAAACTAAGGACGACGCAGAGTATAAAATTCCAGCTGTTAATTGTGACTCTGTGAGCTGAAAGTAACCAACTTGGTGACCATAAACAATGTAAACCAAGTAGGCTGATAAAGAAATAAAAAGCAACACAAAAGGGGAAAGTACAACTCTCCATTGTAGGTCATCAATAACTTCGTCCACTTTGAGAACTGATAGAATCATCCCTGCAAAAATTAGTAACCAAATAACTAGTCGAATAAGATTTTGCGATTTGCATATTATTCCATCTAAAATTCCACTAATAACGATAATCCACATTGGAATAAGAGTTGCACCGAAACTTATGGATTCTTGAGCTACCCGGAAGTAAATTAAAATCTCAAAAATAAACAAACAAAAGGATAGTAAGACTGTTTTCAGAGCAAATTTGAGTGCTCTTTGAAGTAAGGGTAAATATTCTGCTCTGTCGAGGTGATCACTGCTATCATGACGTTGTCTATTTTCATTTGTTGCGGATATGAATTTGGATAATGCCTTTGCCGAAAATATGTGACAAATAAACATAGCGAAATGAGATAGCCATGATGGAAGAAGAGCTACCCAAAAGGGAATGTCTGGGATCAGCTGTGTTTCTCTTGATAGAGCTAATGCGACTGATAATGAAATACCAGCAGCAAAAATAAGCTGAAGGAAATTGAGTTTTGTATTAAGTAAGAAATGCAAGTAGTAGATTAAAGATATTTTTACAAGATACTTTTATTTGTAGACTTACCGATGTGTGTATCAAGGGTTCCATGACAGTGAGTGCATTTTTTCGCACAGCGTATATTTCCTCTGGAACCTCAACAACCTTTGAGGATTCTGCGTCACCAGATCTATCATCTCCAAGTAAACGAGCTGCTCTTTCATCATAATACTGCTGTCGAAAGTCATCTTGAAATAGTCGCTTTTCATTCGATTTTCGATGTGAATTCGCGTCGGAGTCTATGGAATCCAAACGCAAAAGATTTTGTTCTCGTCCTGGTAATGGGGGAATATAAGATTGCTGTTGTTGATTGTGTTGACTACTGTGTGAGTTCGGTATTGAGCCATGGAACGATGGCCCTGTTTGACCTGTCGTCATAGATTGATTTGAAGAGTTGTTGATTTGTTGATGAAAGGTTGGAGACTGATGTCTTCTTTTGATATTTGTTGGACTTTTGTACGAGGATAGCAATGGATCGCGTTCGGTTGCAATTTGGTTCGTATCAGTGTGTAGATAGGAAGCTCTCTCTCCTACACTAGTTTTGTTTGATACAGAGCTGCGTTGTTTCGAGGGGTCTATCATCTCCGTCCCCAATGGGGAATCTATCTTGTACTCTGACTTTGTGTCAAAGCTTGTATTTGAAAATGTTTCGGTTGGCAAAGGAAAATTATTTCATGTAAATTAGTGAAACTTCATTTGTTGCGACAGATCTTTTCAGAAATAAATAGGATTTTTTTTGTATCTAAATATTTTTGAAATTTGTACTTAAGGCATTGTTTTCACATTTTTTTGTAGACTCTATTTGTCCATATTTAAATAATATATGTTTCGTTAAATACATGTTATCGTGGAAAATTGAATGTTAGATACAATACTTACCAGGCAATTTTGTAGTACGGCTGGGGAAACAAATTTGCTTTTTTGGTAGGATTGTACATAATCTAGTAATGTGCGTCGCGCTGCCCTAAGTATTTTTTTATTACTTTTGTTTAGTTTTTTGTTCTCCCTTCCAGAGGGAAATAATTATCTCATCGTAGTACGATACTTAAGACTTACGCATAATTTTAAAGTAAAAATGGTCAAGTTTATCGTGCGCACCTTCGTCACACCATTCGTCATTAGTTGACGAAACCTTGACCAAACCTGGATTTTATATAAGGGTTGATAAGTTTGGATTGGATTGAATTGATTTAGATTGGATTTAGATTGGTTTGGATTGGATTAGATTAGATATAATAGCAGATTTTCGATTTCAGGCGGGATAGCAAATCTTTTTATGTTGACAAGCGTCTCAAGGCGCGGCAATACATTTTCTGACGATGACGGTACCTCTTGCGGAAACACCGTATTTATACGGCAAAGTACTAGTTAAAAACTATTCGGAACAAAGTTTACTAGACAGCATAAAGTACGTGGAGTTTTGTGAATAAGTTTCGATTGAAGTTTAGTTTTTACTAGATTTTTTTACCAATGAATTCCTTATTCTTTTCTACATAGATTCATGATATATTTTTATAGAAATAATCAAATTTTTGTTGATTCTAGCGCGAATGAGAATCCCCCCTCTTTTTTTATATTTTTTACGTACTTTTTTTGAAAACTCAAAATGTTCGAGGTCTTGAGATGTGATTATCTTCGTAA
>Ga0209092_10001126_pt1 | contig 26763 bp, 22 predicted proteins | sample FraStrMetagenome_FD_187446 | JGI IMG/M metagenome (GOLD analysis project Ga0209092, IMG submission 187446) | Marine eukaryotic phytoplankton communities from Arctic Ocean - Fram Strait ARC3M Metagenome (SPAdes) (version 2) | ecosystem: Environmental > Aquatic > Marine > Oceanic | place: Fram...
GTTCTCTCCCGTGAAATTCGGGAGCAAAAATACCTTCTTCTATACCATCTTTAAGAAGTTTCCAAGTCCCTTGGTAATTTTTTGAGTCTAATTGCTCATGGTGTTGGAATGATTCTTTAACGCTTTCTAGCTCAAATATTCCATTTCTAAGGCTTGTAGAATTGATGTTATTGGTTAACGAAAAGGGCGTAAAAATCGCATTTTTACCAGTTTCATCTTTTACAGACCTTAGCACTTCATAAAGGCGAGATAAATCATCTCTGCTTTCCAGCGTATCGTAGGCGTCAAATCTACTTTTTGGAGATGCAAAAGAACTACGATTCATATTCGGAGGAACCCTGGTATTACCGTAATCGTCAACTGCCAGTACCAAATACTTTTTTTTAAGCTGCTTTCCTAGACCATATTTAAGGAATTCCTTCATGCTAACTATTAATAAATTTAGGAAGACAATCGTTGTAAATATTCATCATTTGAATGAAAGAATTCTTAAGTAAGAACCTCTCGATTGTCTTAGGGGCATTGTCACCAACCTCTCTAGAAAGTTTGGTATTCTTAAGAAATAACAACATTTTATTCTTTAAAGAATCTGAATTTGCTAAATCAAATAAAAAACCATTTTCTCCATCTTTTAAAATTTCTTTGTGTCCTCTAATATTAGAAGCAAGAACAGGTTTTTTAGAAAACATCAATTCCAAAACACCAATTGGTAACCCTTCAGTTTTACTTGAAGTAATACCGATATTAGAAATAGCAATCAAGCTAGATATATCATTTCGGTATCCTAAAAAACGAAGGTGATTTTCAAAATGATGTTTTTTCGCATACTCCGCACAAGATTTTTTTTCTGTAGAAAAACCTCCCGCAAAAAGTACGACAAACTTTTCCTCTGTACATTCTACTAACTTTCTAATCGCATCAAAGATATAACGGTGATTTTTCCGTTTGTTAAACTCTCCAATGTAAATGAAAACTTGATCTTTTGGGTCTATTTTTAGCTCTGTCCTTAAATCATTTAAACTTTGATAATTAGTGTTCAAGGTTAGTCGATCAGGATTTACTCCGATACCATCTATATTGTATTTGTACTTGCACCTAAACCATGGTTTATTGATGTACCCCCAGTCTTCGTTATTCATAGTAATAATACAATCAGTAACTAATGACATTGCTATTTCAATTGGGTAAAAAATCAACCAGTTTTTAAGAGGAGCTCCTTTGTAAAAAATAAAGCCATGTGCGGTATAAAATATAAAAGATTTCCACTGAAAGGAAAATATATAGGCTAAACGAACAATTACACTTGCCGTTGGTGTATGACAGTGAATCACTTCAAATTTAAAAATTCGCATCAACTTTATCAATAGCATGAGGGCTTTTAAATTCTTCAACGAAAATGGACGACGATCGAATTTTACCTTATGTATAATATCGGCCTCACTAAACTCTAAAGTCCCGTTATATGCAGCATGAACTTCGAAATCTTTTTCTCGGAACAACTTCATGTAAGGAAGGTGGAAATTATTTAGATGTATGTCTGTTGAAGCAACATACAAGACTTTTTTAGACATCTTTAATATTCTGAATAGGTTTTACTTCTGAAGTTACTTTATTATAGGATATTGAATTTTCGGGAATATTTTTAGATACAATACTTCCTGCGGCAACTACGCAATTTTCACCAATTTTAACACCTCTAAGTATAATTGAGTTAGCACCGATCCAAGAATTTTTTCCAATAACCACTTCGCCAAGTTTATAACGTTCTTCCTTTAGGCCACCTGAAGCTCGGAAGTCGTGGTCGTGATCATAAACCAAAACATTAGGGCCAAATTCAACTCCATCTTCGATTACAATTCGTTTCATACTAACGAACATACAATTGTAATTTACCTTTACATTATCGCCAATTATCATTTCGCCCTTATTCGCTAAACGTATTCTACATCCCCCATGTAGCCTCAGCCACTTGCCTATTTTTAGTTTAGATTGCCCCATTAAATAAATTGATGAAGTGGGGGAAAACCTTTGAAATATAGAAGATTTAACTCTATTTCCAAATAAAACTTTAAGTACTATTACGATGAGAAAACTGTATAGAACAGCGATACTATTTCTAATGGCGTGAATCATTTATAGTTCTTTTTTTATACTCCTAATTAGATCTAATCTACTTTCATCAATTGTACGCTGATATATTTTTAGTTTATCTAAGTAGAAGCTATTATCATTCAAAATAAATTTAGCATCCGCAACCAAACGCTCGGGTTGTAAATCTTCAATTGGATAAACATATTTTGATAAGCCAATTTCCTGCATAATACCGTAAGCTTTATTTCCTCCATAGGCTATAGCTAAAGAGGGTGTGCCTGAATTGAGAGCAAAAATTACGCTATGAAAACGCGTACCGATCATAAGATCATAAAGTTTATAAATCTCCTGTAAATCTTGGCTATTAAGTGATTTGTCATATAAATAATGGAGTTTAGGCCTTTTGCCTAGCTTGGTGTGAATGGCTTTAATAGCGATGTCATCATTTTCATGTGCACTGGGTCCTAATGTATGAGAAACAAGTGTCAGATGAACTGAATCTACTTCTAATAACGCTTCTACACACGTAACTAAACCATCTAAATACTTGCGATATAAATCATCGCTTTTGGCATGACCATCAAATCGGTATGGCCTCGCTGTCAAAGCAATATGAGTCCCCTCAGAAATATTGATTTTATGAGTCTCTAATAAATAAGACCTAAAATCACTTTTTGTGCGCTTAAGGTAAAAACCAAGGTCTGGGTAATATTTCGGATTTAGATTAAATTTTTTCAGGAGTGCTAACGATTTATTTTCTCTCACTGTTAATAGAGAGGCATAAGTTGTGGCTTTCAATATAATTTTTTTGGCAAAGGTATTTTTAAATGGACCTATTGAGTTGGGTAGAATGAACACTTTTTTCCCCATTCGCTTCGCCAAAAAAACATCAAAAAGCTGGAAATACATAACATAAGGATCTACTAAACTGCCGTAACTGTGTAGAAATCCTCCCCCTTTTACAAATAAATAATCTACTTTTGAGAATGCTTGATAGGATTTTTTTTCATCTTTTGACAAAAGACAAAATCCTACTCTGTTAATGACCTTAAAACGACTTAAAAGCATGAGGGTTTTAGCAGTATCAAATAGAGCACGAGTACCCCATTTGATTAGTCGGAGAGGACCAAATGAAATACTACCATCTTTGTCATTTCTTCTCGGATGCGATAGCACTCGATAAATCATTTTATGACCGAGTTCCTCTGTTTGTTTGTTTGTTCCTAGCTCATTTGCAAGCTTATTATTTGTTTTATAAATGATGATTTCTGCATCTTTTCCAAGACAATCTTTAACGAGATCTATGGTGGCCCAAGTAAGTGCTTGATCACCACGATTTAAATCGGTATTTGAAGGAACAATAAGCGCTTTTTTCATTTTTTTATTTCATTAAATGTAAAAGGTGCATGTATATTTTCTCTCTTCTTTGATTCAATTTGGAGTACTCGTATTCTTTTACCATAATTAAGTTTGCTGCGGCCGCTGCATTCATTTTATCAGCATCTGTTATGAAATGTTTAATTAATGACGCTAGACTATGACTGCTAATCTCTGGCAACAAAGTATTGTCCTGTAATAGTTCATGAATACCTCCAACATTTGAGGCTATGCAAGGCAGCCCAAGTGCCATGGCTTCTATGACGGCTCTAGGAAGTCCCTCCGTTCTCGAGGGGTGGATATAGAGATCCGAATCAGCCAACTCGTTTATGACTTTATCTTTGGGTATATTACCTATGAAATGGATGTGATTAGTAAGATTCAGTTCTTGGACTAATTTTTTCATTTCATCCAGATATTTGCCATCACCTAGCCATTTTAATACAACTTTAAAACCTTCCTTTCTTAAAATTTGAATAGCTCTGACGGCCAAATCAGGAGACTTGTATAGTTGTGAAAGTGAGCCAACTGAAATTAGTTTTACTTCTTCAAATTCAGGATTTTTAGCAAATATTTTTGCTGATTCCGAAATATGTTCTTTTAACAATATTACGTTCGAGGCTGAAACCGTTGGGATCCCTGACGCTACAGGATATTTTTTTTGTAGTGTTTTGGAGGTAACATAAATGACCCCAGATGCCTTTTTCACTCTGTTTTTTAATAAATAAGTACTTCGATATTTATGGAATGTCACTAATGTTGATTGAAATGCTCCAGAATCAAATACTTCCCAGGGGTCTCCTACAAGTTCAACTACAAAAGGAATTTTTCTATTATATAGCATTTTGCTCAATATGGTTCCTGAAATACTAGGTAATCTGAGTATATAACACATATCCTTGTGAATACAATTTTTTAAGACCTTCCGGATGCTAAGAATTTTTGTTAGAAATCCTTTGGGGCCTATATAAAAAGGAATACAGACAAATTCAACGTCTTTATGCTCTACTAAATACTTATCTTCAATAGATTCATTCACATCCTCTATTCTTGCCAGTACAGATAATTTATTAAAGACGTTTAGATAGCGTTGCCAAAGCTCAATTGAGATGCTATTACTGGAAGCATAAACCTTTCCAGTATTTATATTTCTTTTAAAACGATGTTCTAATAGTAGTAATGCTCTCATTAATTATCTTTAATATCCTCCTATAACTTTAGCGAATTGCTCAAATCTCTTTTTTGGCTTGAAATAATCGATTGCCCACTTTTTATGAATATATTTTTCTTTATTTGATTCGTTTAAGATCGATACAAGTTTATCAAGAGCATTTTGGCTTGAATTTAGCATGATCAACTGACTCATAGCTTCTTTTGGTATACACTCTCTAATTGGAGGAATATCGGCTGCAACAAAAGGTATTCCCATCACCATTGCTTCAATTAATGCATTTGGCTGTCCTTCTGTTATAGAAGGGAAGAAAAACAAATCGTAACATTGATAGATCTCTAAAATCTTATTTTGAGATCCTAAAAAACTACAAAATGAATCAATACCAAGTTGTTCTAATTCACCTTTAAAAGCTGCTGAATCTGTACCTCGACCACAAAAAACAAAATGTATATTTTTGTACTCTTGTCTTGAAAACTCTTTTATCACTTGAAAGATAAAGGGAAAGTTTTTTGCTTCATTGTACCTCCCTACGTGACCAATTATTAGTTTATCTAGAGGAATGCCATATCTCGTTCGTAATTCTTGACTAGTATTTTCATTAGTTTCATTGATAAGTTCCCTTTCACCGAATCCGTTCGGCACGACTTTAAACCTATTGTCATTTGTATGTTTTGAATTAAAGAAGAAATTAAAAGCTGCTTTTGAGTTAGAAAGAATATCCGTTGAGAATCTATAAACTAAATAATTGATAAACCTATTGTATGTGTTTTTAAGTGGTGAAGGTTTAAAGTGGTTTGTTGAAGCCCGATAAAATGAAATCCGCTTTTGAACTTTAAAAATCCAACTGATGAGCATTGGCATACCAGAGAAATTACCCGTTAAATCACATACAGCATCTTTACCTTTGACATGCCTGGCGATTGAAGTAATACCGAAAATATTAAAATAACTAACTTTAGCCAATACAATATTTATTCCTAATTCTTCGAATTCTGTTAGCAAAGAACCTCCTAAATTACCCTTACAAAAAACTGTAACTTCCGCCTTGTTATTTTTTAAAAAATACCTCAGAAAACGTAATAAATAAATTTCTGTCCCTCCCTTTTCTAAGGACAATACAAAAAAACATATTTTCATTTAAAATTTATGTTATTAAAAAATATAAGTTCTATATATTTAACTTTTAGAGCAAATTCTAACTATGATAAGAAAAGTATCAATCTTCTCTTGTAGAATTTTTTATACTTACAGGTCTAAACCGATTGTTAATTCAATTCTTTATTTTTAAGTTTTGCAAAACTTGAGCAACTAATAAATTTTATGTCTGGCCACCTTCGAAGAGCCTCTTTTAGAAAATGCTCTAGCTGTTGTAAACTATTCGTCCGATTCGATTCATCTAAAGAACCAGAAAAATTTATACGATGGCTACTTATAATAGCAGGCTTACCTGCACGAAATGCTTGTTCCATTCGAAATAGGCCGGGTTTTACTTGATTTTTTTGATTGCATAGTGTTGGTTCAAAAAAGATATTACGTATCTGATACCCCATTTTTGTGGCATTCGCTTTTTTTGTCCAAATCCATTTTCTCTTATACTTTTTTCTTCCAATCACTGGGATTTTTCGAAACATCATACCCTGCATGTCTTGAACTCCCAAATTAATAAGAAGGCTTTCAATGCTATCAGACCATGTATAAGAAGGTGCTATAACTGATAAGGAATCTTTTTGGAAGAAATTTTTGAAATCCTGGAGTCCTTCTTCTACTAATTTTAATATGGTTGCTTCTTCCTCAGCAGTATTAAAATCCCAAGCTGCTTGAAAATTTTTTTTACGTAAATTCAAATCATCAAAGTTAGCTGCAAAAACTTTTTGATCGGCGGCTAATCGAACCGTTTTAGGGCCTTTTTGAAGTGCTTTTAACCAAAAAGGCACATTCACATGTTCACGTCCGTGATACTGGAAGTTAAATAATCCATCACGTTCACCTTCATGCCATAAATTTAAAGATTTTGTTAAACCGTAACGATCGAATGTTTTATTTATAGTTTCTTTGGAATAAGTCTGGTAATTATCAGCTCTCATTTTAGTGAAATCTGGATTAGCCATCACTGCGTTTGCCGATATAACCGGATGATTTCCATCTGAATCTCTAAATTTTCTTAAGGTTTCAAATAACTTGTCAAGATCTTTTGGAGTACATAAAGAATCGAATCGAGAGTATAAGTCATTCACTAAAAAGCTCTTATGTTTTGAAAGTGAATGCCTTATTTCATTAGAAGGCATTCGGATACTACCCCAATCATCTGATTGAATAATGACATACTTTTTTTTCGTTTTAAACCCTTGCGAGTTTAAGATTCTATATTTTAATGCTGATGCGTTCAAAAAAAATTAGATTATTTAGTCTAGTAATTAAAAAAAATGATTTCTATTTTGCAATTAATAATTAAATTTGTTTGAATTTAGTGTTTAAATTTTATAGGTTCTCAAAACGGGCTCCTTCCATATAACATAAATTAGTTATTTGGAAACAACTTCTTTATAGAATCGATCGTACCGATCAATATAGTTTCTGTAGTCAAATGAAGTTTCTACTGTTTCTCTGCCATTGTTTGCAATTTTACGAGACAGTTCTGGGTCGTTTAATAATTTCAAAACAGCATTGGCCATTGCATCTACATCATCTGGTTTCGTCACTATAGCATTAATGCCGTGAAACAGGTATTTATTCATTTCATAATCTTCGGTTGCAACTACTAAAGGGGCATTGGCCAAAAGGTAATCTGCCAATTTAGTGGGAAAATTATAAAAATTCTGCCTATTATTTGGCTTATTAAACAGTAAAACTGCTGCGTTATTTTGATATTTAATTAATTCCTCAGTCTGAAGATAACCGGTGATAAAAATATCGTCCTCCAGATCGTTTTCGGCGATGATTTGTTTTAATTTACTCAAGGTTTGAGGTTTGGTGCTCATGTTTGTTAAGCCCAATTTGATTGATTTTTGCCCTAAACCTCTTCGCTTGTTATTCACCAGAGCAAAAACTTTCATAAAGTTTACAATTCCATCTTTATTCTCAGATAAAGCCCCTGCATGGAATAAATAATCCTCTTTCATTTTACTTGGATTTTCCTTGATCGCTCGATTCCATAATTTAATATCTGTCAAAATTGGTGTGTAATTCACAATACTTTTGGAGGATCTGTATTTATTTGCTACTTCTATAAGATTGTCAGAAATAACATCAAAACCATCCAGGAGTGGAAATAAAACATTTAAAGTAAGTGCCCTGAGTAATTTTCGAACTGAATTAAGGTTTGTTAGAAATTGACCCTCTGTGGCATAAGGGTATTCCACTAATTCATAGACTACTTTTTTTCGATACATTTTTGCAAATAACAACACTAGCATTTGCGGCCAAAAACGGTCTAAATAAAGCACATATACATCCACCTTCTTAATACCTCTAATCGCTTTAAACACTAGGAGAAAACTTTTTATATAAATCCAAATTACCCTAACATACTGATTAAATGGAGTTTTATTACGCAGTAATAAATAGTAAACTCCTTCCCATGAACCTGTTGAGTGCCAACCAATTTGCTCATTATTTAAAAGAGCACTCTTTTCTGTAAAGATTTCAACTTCATGACCAGCTTTTAATGATGCTAAGCTAATATACTTTACTCTTTTGGTGGCAGCCATTCCTTCTGGAAAAGTAGCTTTGGTAATTATTCTAATTTTCAATGTAAACTAAATTTACAAGTCGATTGACTTTATAATTCGACAGGGGTTTCCAGCAGCAATAACATTTGCAGGGATATTTTGTGTTACGATACTTCCTGCGCCAATCACGGAATTTGCTCCGATATGTACCCCTTTTAAAACTGTCACATTTACACCTAGCCATACGTTAGTTTCAATATGGATTGGTCTTGGTGTACCCGACCGAGGGTCATCTGAATGCCAATCTGAATCGGTTATTAATGTATTGGCACCGCACCTCACATTATCCTCAATAATAATTTCTTTAAAGCACCCTATTACCGTTCCGCTGAATCCACAATTATTACCAATTTTTAAAGTTCCATTTTGGTGTGATGAAATAATACATGGTCTGTCTATGCCAATTAAATTACTTGTGGATTTTGATCTAAATGTATTACCGGAACCTATGGTAACAGTTGACTGCTCAGAGCAACGCACGTAAATTAAACCAAAAAACTTTAGGTTTTTACCATAATCGACTTTCATTACCCAAAGCATGAATTTTCCTACAAGAGTAGAAATAGAACTCTCAACTCTTTGATGCAACAAGAACAGAGCCTTGAATAAATTTCTAATTAAATTAAGCATTTATCATTAAAATTTTGTGGTAATATTTTTTTTAGTTTTATAATTCATAACTATTCTAAACGTTAAAAGTTAATGCTATAAATAGTGTTCTTATTTTGTAACTTAAAAATAGTTAATAAACCTTTTTTTTATTTTTCTCTAGAATCTGCTTTAGTTCAAACATTACCTCTTTATTTAGCAAAAAAGTAAAAAGTGCAAAAAAACCAATATAGAGGATAGTCTGTATAAAAACTTCAATGTAATTCGACTCGAACTTTACGAACATCGTCAGTCCTAATAACATTGTTAAACTAAAGGTAAAATTCATCAGCAATGGTTTCATCTGGTCAAAATAACTAACCTTTAAAATTTTAAATGAGACAAACATATTAACAAAGATGATACTTATTTGCGTGAATAAAATAGCATACAAGAAAATATTTAGATCTTTAAAGTAGAGTGTTAGTAAAGGTATAATATTGATTAATTTTTTAACATTTCCAAATTGAAAATTCTCTTTAGCATATCCTTTTGATAATATGGCGGTCACTATAACCCCACTATGTGGTAGCACAATTCCTTTGATCATTAAAATTTGAAAAATGACAATTGATGGGATCCACTTTTCACCGTAGATATTTTTAATAAGAAACTCTCCTGTTATAAAAGCTAGTGAACTCAGAAAAAAAGAAGTGGTTATTACCAAGCTGTATACGCGCGAGTACATTTTATTAAATTTCAAATCATCTTTCTGCAGCATGCTTAGAGAAGAAAACATTACTTGACGTAAACTGTTGGATGAATTTTGTGCGATTAAGTTTGAAAAAGAATCGGCCCTTGAATAGAATCCTAAGATTGACGGGGAGAATACCTTAGCGATAAAAAGGGTGTTTACTTCTTTGATTATCTTTCCCAAAAATTGTCCAAAAAAGCTGTAAATTGCAAAGTTTGAAAGTTTTTTTACCTCTGAAAAGCTGAATTCTAAAGAAGGTTTCCAGTCTGATATTTTCCATAATAAGAGTGTCTTAAATAAACTTGCAAAAATATGTTGCGCTACTAATGCATAAAGTCCAAATCCATTCAAAGCCAAAATAATAGCTCCAATTCCAGCAATAGATTGAGAGATTACTGAGCGAAACGTTAATGTTTTAAAATCTAGAGACTTCTTCAATATGGTCGTTTGTACCATATTTAAACTTTCTAATAGATAGATGATAGATAAAATTCGTATCAAGCCTGTTAGAACCTCACGGTTGTAAAACTTTGCAATGTAAGGTGCAGAAATAATGAGGATGGTAGAAACCACAACTCCAACAAAAACATTGACGTAAAAGACAGACGAAAAAGTTAATTTTGAAGTAGTATCATTCTGAATTAACGCTTCATTAAATCCAAAAGTCATAAGAATTTTCAGCATATGAATCAAGGCCAAAGACATTCCTACAATACCAAAATCTTCTGGAGTTAAAATTCTTGCGAGAAAAATAGAAACCACAAATCCAATAGTTTGTGTACCATAGTTCCCTATTAAGGACCATTTGAATCCAGATTTGAATGAAGTTTTTATTTTTTTTTTATTCATTTATAGATTTTATCTAATTCTGAATTTTCTCTTTGAGCAATTATTGTTCTTACTTTAAGGTTATAAGTCTCTATGAATATCAAATACAATAATTTTTAAATTATGACCCTAATCACTAAATTAGATATTTTTATTTAACGAGTCACCCAAGCTTTAATTAAGTTTTAATTGGTAGGCTAGGTTTATCAACAGTATTAAATATTTTTAGAATTTTTATTTGTTTAAAGGTTTTAAAATTGAAGCATAAGCATTAATCAATGTCTTTTGTATGCTTTGAGGGTCATGGCGGTTTAGAGAAGCTTCTCTTGCATTATTTCCATAGAGTAGGGCTATATCAGGGTTTTTATATAAATCAAATATTGCAGCTGCTATACCTAGAGCATCCCCCGTTGGAACTAAAAGACCTTGCTTTTTATGCACAAGATAAGTACTGGTGCCTCCAGCAAAAGTGGCAACACAAGGCATTCCTATTATCATAGCTTCTGCTAAATTATTTGGACTATTTTCGATATATGAGCACATTACATAAAAATTAGCTTTTAACATTTGGCTAATTAGTTGTTTTGCATCCAATTGCCCTAAAAAAACTAGTTTATGTTTTGGAAATTTATGTTTTAATTTTTTTTTGGCTGCTCGAACAGACCAACAATCTTCAGTAACACCGGCAACTCGCCATTCAACATTAAGACCTTTTTCGATTAAATAACAACAGGCTTCAGCGATTACATCTACTCCTTTATATATAGCATTACCTAATGTGGTGTGAATAATAATTTTATTATTTTCTTGATTTGGAGAGTTCCAAACCGCTTTATAAAATTCAGGTTTTAATATTCTGTCTATTTTAAAATAGGTTGTTTCATCCCCCATGAGTTCTGAAATTTGTCTATCCCAATCTGTTCTACCAAAGAAAAAATCAATGTATCTAAAATAGTCCTTCTCCATTTTTGTTTGACGTATGGTATATTTGTACTGGGTTAAGAGTCTTTGAGGCAACCATTTAGTTTTTTTGAAGCCCCTGAAAGCATAAAATGTATTCAAAAAGGATAGAGGATAACTTGCGGTATATGATTTTGAAATTGCAGTCATTATACCTTGAATAGAAAGGGCTATTGGTATATTTTTTACTTCAGGCCTTGATGCTATTCTAATAAACTGTTTTTCTGATCCATGAATATGGATAAGATCTGGACTAACCTTTTTCACAATCGTTATCATTTGAGATAATAGGTTTCCATTTATATTTTTTAAGGGCCAAAAAGCATTCAAAACTAGTTTTAACTTAAAATACGGTGGAGATAGGTAATGCATTGAAAGTTTGTTGCCTTTTTTACTTTTTTTATATGGATCTATAGAAACCACATGTAATTCGTATTTATCAGCTATAGTATTCGCAAGAGTTGCGAGCCAACCCTTCCCCTTTTTATTTAAATCATTTTGTAAAACTGCCTCGTCAAATGACACATTCACAAACCAAATAATTTTTTTCTTAGGCCCCATTTTTAACTTTCCTGATATTTTTTTTTGGAAACAATTTCATTTAATTTTTCATTAGTCACATTACAGAGTGCACCTGTCATTGTCATAAAGAAAAATGAAGTATTCAACTGTAATACATACTGACCCGTTATAAAAACAGAGATACAGACTCCAAATATAGCATATCGAAAAATATTAATATAAAAGTCTTGGCCTATTGATGACATTATTAACTTGTATTGCCAACGCAGGTAAGTGATAGATAATAAAAATCCCATTATATAACCATTTCTTCTAGTTAATTCTATGATTAAACTATGAGCTTGAAAGTCTACATCCTTGGTCCTTTCATTGATATTAGAATAAGAAATAAACCATTCTTCAATTGGTGGAGTTAAAACTGTATTTTCTATAATTCCTTGAATTGCTCCTATCCAAAGTAGCCCTCGATCTATAAATAGTTTTGCCATTATCTTATCAAATAAGCTTTGTCCATCATTGTAATAATTAGTCATGTCAATTGTTGCATATTTCTGAGCGATAAGAGGAGTTGCAATTAATGTAATTATTAAAAAAGGGATTGGTAGAATACTAAATAAAAATGAACGTACTTTTACCTTTTTTTCAAGAGCAATAGCATTATATTTTTGAAGAAAAAAATCTTTTTGTAAAACAAAAGTGAGGCTGATTATCAGTCCAAATATGAAAGTAAATTTATATTCAGGTAATCCTAAAAAAATTCGTGTCAAAATAAATATTACGATAGATAATCTTACATAAACATCGTTCATTAAAGTGGTCATTTTCCTCCATATTAGGAGCAAAAAAAGAAGTATGATTGTTTCAGAAACCCCAACTAATCTATATAGACTTCTAAAACCTAAGTCAGAGTTATAATCAATTTTATCTAGTGTTACTAGAAATATTGTCAAAAACAAAACAAAAGAAATACTTTTTTTTGAAATTAGTTCTCTATTTAGTGCTCCATAAAATAAAAACCAAAAAGCTAAATAGTAGTCATTAAATACCAATGATTCTAGCAAGGAGTAATCTAATTTAAAAATTCTAGTGAAGGTGTTATATGTATAAAATGGAAAAGAACAAATCAACAATAGCCATAATGGGAAAAGGTTCTTTTTTTTTAATTCATCTATCTTTAGGAAACTCAATCCAAGTATTATAAGAGCTGCAAAGACTGTCAAAATTGTTCCGTAACACATTAATAACATTAGTCCTGGTAGCGCTTCTTTTTTCAGGTTTTTAAGTGTGAAAAACAAATATGGAAGTAAGATAATTTTAATTAATTCACCTGAGTCGATAAAAAGCAATCCAAATATTATTGCCACAAAAAGATGTATGGTAGCAATACCATAATCAAATTGTTCATTTTTTGATAACAATTTTTCGATTGCCATTTATTTTATTTTGTATAAATTAATCAAAATGGATTGTTCTTTAAGGCATTAAAACAAACTTTGAAGGCATTAAGATAATCTTTGTTTTGAAAATATTTTCTAGATAAAAATTGTTCACAGTTCGTTATTTTTATGCGGACTTCCCTTTTATGTTTATATGGAGAAATTTTTAATACGGATTTCCAAACTGACAACATTCCATTTGCTTTATTTTTATAAAACCAACAGATCAATTCAGTTAGTTTTTCATAATTAGGAGGTGCAACTTGTTGTATAAAGTATTTTAGTTTTCCTAAATCTATTTTCCATGTATTTATTTTTTTAATGCGGGAAAAGTCATCAAAAAAAATGTTAAATTTTTCTATTTTTAAATCGTTAAGTTTCCAGTCATTGTACCTTTCAAAAAGATAGTGTAAAAAGCCATATTCATGGAGAGAAACAACCTTTCGGTTTGAGTTTAGCAGCAAACGTAATAAGGTAGATCCTGAACGAGGATTGCTTAAAATAAATGCTTTGGTATCAATTTGGAAAGGTATCATTTATTAGCTAGGCTTTGACATAAGGTATCGCAAATATAATCTTGTTCTTCTCTTTTCATATCAAAAAATATGGGTAAACAAAGGATTTTTTTTGATGTGCTTTCAACTATTGGAAGTACTTGAGGAGTTAAATAATGAAGCTTACTAAGTGAAGGGTAAAAATACCTTCTAGCGAAGATATTGTTAAGTTCAAATAATTTGACTGTCTTAAGTAGGTCCTGTTCTTTCTCAAATTTTATTGGAAAATAAGAAAAATTTGAAACACCATCAGGGTTTAGTTGTTGCATTCTCAGATTTAAACCTGATAGTCTATTTACATAATACATATAATCATCCTTTCTTTTTTTAAGAATATCATTAGCATATGGTAATACTGCCTGCCCCATGGCAGCATGGATTTCTGAGTTTTTACCATTGATTCCAACTCCTTTATATTCCTCCGGACCATTATGACCAAAATTCCGCATAAATTGCGTATCTTTTAAAAGTTCGTCATTATTTGAAAAAATAGCACCGCCTTCTACCATATGAACCAATTTGGTAGCATGAAGGCTTAATGTACTAATATCTCCATATTTAAATATTGATTTCCCCTTATAAATTGTTCCAAAACAATGTGAGGCATCATAAATTACTTTCAGGTTATATTGCTTCGCAATTTTATTTATTTGTTCAATTTCACAGGGGTTTCCAAACGTGTGAGTTACAAGGATACCGCAAGTTTTAGAAGTTATCCTTTCTTCAATTTTATTAGCATCAATATTAAACGTATTTTCATCTATGTCCACAAAGATCGGCTTACACTTTTCCCATACTAGGCTTGAGGTAGATGCCACATAAGAAAAAGGGGTTGTTATTACTTCACCTTTAAGTTTTAATGCTCTAATCGCAAACTGTAAAGCTACGGTCCCGTTTGATACAACACAAGGAGTTGCTGTTTGCAAGAAGTTTCCTAGTTTTACTTCATAGTCTCTTAAAACAGGTCCATTATTAGTTAAATAGTTGCGAGACCAAATTTCATTAATGATAAGATTAAAGTCTTTTTTTTTTGGTAGAAAGGGCTTGACTATATTGATCATGAAATAGTTGTTGTTTTATATTTACTAAAACTTGAACTTAAGAACCTATTAGGTTTCACGTCTAAAAAATTTAATAAACGATTTCGTTCCCCATCTTTTGATACATTTACGATTATAAGATTGTCTTTTTTAGTTTTAAAAAAAGTCTTTACATCAGTAATATGTTGTTCATAGATTTTGATATACGCTGGTTTACTATAGAGAGGTGTTTCAGGATAATTAAAAAGCTCTTTTTTTATAAGCAAGTTGAATCCAGGGAAAACATAATTAGATTTCATGTGATCATCGATTGTAGGAAGATCATTTCCTTGTTTTTGATATCTATTTTTGTGAAAATTTATTAATGATGAGTACCATTGTTCCGCTGAATCACGAATGGTAAGAATAAACTTCGCATTTGGATATAAGAGATATAATTTTTTGTAGATATTAGGAAAACTAAACGGCAAATCTTGAAACGCTTCAGCGGTTTGACAATAGGGTTTAAGCTCTGAAAAATCATTATTTTTAAACATGTAATAGGTCATTACTTCTGCAACTTTTTGATCCCCCATGTTAAATCCTAATTCTTTTAAGGTGAAATAAAGAGAGGTGGTGCCGGTTTTGTTGAAGCCTATAACAAAAATTTTATCATAGCTTCTTTTTCCAATAACAGGTACGTTTTTTGCTTCAGAATTTAGAAGAAGTTTTTTTACTCTTTTTTTTATTTCTAAAATTAGTTTCATTGAGTTTTAATTATTTTTCAATTCTAATAAAGCGTTTAAATCACAGAGGATTTATTTTAAAACCAATTATTTTTATTTAGCATCTATCTCTTCTTTTTTTACGAGTTTTGGTTATCCTTTTCTCCATAAGTATTCCCATAGCCATAGCCATAGCCATAGCCATAGCCATAACCTATCTTATCTTTAATGTCATTAAAAACGATACCTATGTTTTGAAGTGCTTTTGAATCATTTTGCTCATTTAATAAAGTTAATAAATCTTTTTGAGTGAAATTATATCTACACATATATATTGTGGCATCGACATGTTTAGCAATTTGAAGTGAATCAGCTACTAGCATTATAGGCGGAGTATCTATAATAATATTTTTATATTTTTCTTTTAATAAACTGATGAATTCAACAAATTTTTGTCTGTTTATAAGTTCTGAGGGATTAGGTGGTATTGGACCAGCTGAAATGATATCTAAATTGTCAAAACCGGAGTGCTGAATGATTTCGTCCATATTTTTTGAAATTCCAGATAAATAGCTAGAAACACCAAAATTATTATTTAAGCCAAAATCACCGATGATTTTTGGTTTTCTTAAGTCAAGTCCAACTAGAATGGTTTTTTCTTCATTTAAAGACAAAGCAGATGCAAGGTTTATTGAGGTGAAGGTTTTTCCTTCACCAGGGATACTCGATGTAACCATGATAACCTTTCCTCTTTTGTCTATATCATTAGTGTAATATGAAATTTTTGATCTAAGTACACGAAATGCTTCTGCTACAGCACTCCGAGGTCTGTCAAAAACCACAAGATTTGACTTGTGATCTGATCTTGGAATCATTGCTAAAATTGGAATGTTTGTTAAAGATATAATTTCAGACCTATTCTTAATCTTAGTATTAAGAAAGTCTTTCAAAAAAATGATTCCTGAAGGGAAAAACAAACCGATGATAAAGGCTATCAGGAAGTTTTTTATTCTTTCGGGGCCAATTGGCTTAATACCTTTGTAAATAGCCTTATCAATAACCCTTGTATCCGGCAAATTAGATGCCTTTGCAATTCCTGCCTGTGCTCTCTTTTCTAATAAGAGTTCAAATTGTCTACTATTAGCCTCATATTCACGTTGAATATTCACAAATTGTTGTTCAACAATAGGTAGCTGTTCTATTTTATTTTTTATTTTGGCAGTTCGAATTTCCAACTCACCTAATATAATATTACTTTTATCTAGTGCATTTTTTGTGGCGAATTTTAAATTTTGAATAGTAAAATCGATTTGTTTTTCAAGTTCTATATAAATTGGGTTGTCTGAAGACATGGTGAATTGATACCCTTTTATTTTGGCAAATTGATCAATAATATTAGACGTTAGCTTGTTTACAATTGGATCATTAATACCTGTTAAACTCGGTAATGCCATCGCTGAATAACTGATTTTTGATTCTAGAAAATCAATAATATAATTCAATAAACTCTGTTCGAGTAATAATTCGCTTTTTTGATTGATCAAAATCATATATTGCTCAAGCGTTTTAGAGCTTTCAGTTGCCATATCTACAATCAAATTATTAGATCGAAATGTTTCTAATGAAGATCCTGATAACTTTAGTGACTCTGTAATTTTTAAAAGTTGATCATCAATAAAGTTAATTGTGTTTTCAGCCATCATGTTTTTTTCTTCCAGTTCATACATTTTCAACTGATTGGAAGAAGCATTTAAATAATCTGCTAATTTTTTAGGATTATTTCCTTTTGATGAAATTGTAAGAAGATTCGACCACTGTTCAACATCGTAGCTAGAAGTCTTCGACATTTTTCTTGCAGTACTTTCGTAAGAACCAAAATTAAATGAGTGACCTTCAATTCGTCCAATATTGTCATCATTGGGCACTAATTTGAATCGAGCTACATCTGAAGTAATCCACTCATCGAGGGCAAAGGGTTTGTCTATGAAATCTAATTCTTTAACAACTTTAGTTTTTTGATTATTAAAATTGTAAATTGTATATTGATCTTTATTCTTTCTTGTATTTAGCGTAAATTGATTCTCTTTAAATTTGATATCAAATAAAATAGAAATTGGCTGATTATGAGTTTTGTCAAATATTACTTTGTAAGGAGCGTTTTTGTATAATTCTGAATCTACTATATAATTACTCTTTTTAAAATAAGTAACTTCCCAACCAATTTTTTTAGCGATTTCTAAATTATGAGAGAAAGATGATGCTACTGCAACCCTATTTTCCATTATATTGTCTTGTCCTAAATTAAAAGCTAAACTAACGCCAGAGGATGCTAATGGGTTTTTGGTTTCCTGAGAGAATAACACCGTTTCAACTTTAAATACATCCTCAGATAAAGTATTAATAACAGCAGCAATAGACATGAATAAAATAATCGATACAACTACATAAGGCCATGCTGTCTGTGTCTTATAGTAAATGTTTTTAAAGTTAGTATTTGTAGAATTCATTATCTGAATATTATCTGTTATTTAATGTAATAATTGTTAAAATTAAAGCTAAAGAACCAGTCAAAGCACTAACTAAAGTTGTGAAAGTATTTGATCCAGTTACACCAAGACCTGATGATTTTTGAGGAAGTGGGACTGCGTAAATCACATCATTTGGATGAATAAAGTAGTAAGGACTATTAATAATGCTTTCTTCTAATAAGTTAATAGAATGTATTTTAGAACCTTTTGGGTACTGTCTAATAAGTTTGATTTCATCTCTCTTAGCGAGTGGGGTTAAATCACCACAAAGAGCTATTGCTTCAAATATTGTTGCTTGATTTTGAAGAATAACATTTTTGCCAGGGCGGTTAAATTCACCGATGGCACTGAATCGAATCCCTCCTAATTTCACACTTAAATAATAGGTTTTTAAATATTTATTTAAATGTTCTTCTATTTTTATTTTTGCTTCTTTTAGTGTTTTTCCTTCAACTTTAATATTACCTATGTAAGGTAATTCAATTGCTCCGTTGTTATTAATGTTATAACCCGTCATGTAGTAAACATCTCCACCACGGCTTGCACCTGCTTGGGCACCTCCTTGATTATTCTGATTATTTACCATAAATAATTTGTTTGCATCCTCATTAGTAGACCTAATTTGAACGTCTAGAATATCGTTTTGTTGAAGTTTGTATTCTTGTTTTTTGTAATCAAAGACTTTTAAGAGGGTTTCTTTTTCATTCGAAGGTTGAAGATAGATTAATCGGCTATTTGAAATGCATGAGCTTAAGTTGGCAATAATTAATAAAAAAGAAATTTTTTTAAAAATATTATTTGGGGGTAATTTCATCATGAATATATTATTTGGTTAATTTAAAAAAGACTTTTGAGTTTTATTTACAATTTAGAAAAGAATTAATATTTAAAAAAAACTTATTAATAATTAATTTAGCACTTTTATAACCTTTTTTTAAAAATATTAAAAAAGTTGTTTTTTGGTTTTTTAAGAAACTCATTTGTCTCTCCTTTGAGGTTTTGATAAATAAAACCCCAGCCAGGGAATCCTCCGAAGTTTCTATCGTCTATAAATAAATCAGCATTAATTTTTCTGCTAGCCATATTAGTTGTGTGCTTTTCTTCGGGAAAGCTATTGTTTACAGCATAAATTTCAACATTATTAGATTTTAAAAAACTCACAGCTTCTTCTAATTTTTCTCCATGACGATAAGTCCATAGTATAATTCGATGGCCATCTTTGACAATCATTTTCAAAGTTTCTATTGCAAATGGCATAGGTTTTCCAATTTTTGGATATCCATCTTCCACGATTGTTCCATCAAAATCTACAGCTATTAAAAGAGAATCATTCATGTATGATTATTTATTACTTAAAAATTTAATTTATAGTTTTCTCAATCCATTTAAGAATTTGTTAAAGTATTCTAAATGACCTTTGTGTATTGGATTAAAATATCCTGAGACTATCATTGCTTTTTTTTTCATTTTGGTGATGCTTTGAGTCTTTTCAACTGATTTATTTCACGGCTTCGCCGACGCTAATCACAGTTAACGAAAAATAAATCTTAAAAAAAATTAATTGATTAATTCAACTGAAAAGAAACCTTACAACCTACTTTTTCTAACAATACAAGACACTTTTACCTTCAATTCGTAACAATTATCTTGAAACACCTAGATGTGGTACCTCTATTTTCTTACCAATAGCGGGAAGTTTTTTTTGAGAATTGTATTTTTGAGATAGGTAGTACTTCATCGCATCAATCTCTTCTTGGCGTACTTTTGCTTTTTGTCCGTCTATGAACAAATAACGTATAACGCCAGGAAAATCAAATACTTTGTTGAAATTTTTAGGTGTTATAGATATTAACACCATGCTTGGTAATAAAGGTACTTTTACATTTTTTTTCCGGTCACTCCACTGTCTACTTAAAGTTTTAGTTGGAGCATTGGTTTCAAAACCAATAGATTTTAAACGCTCAGCAACTAAAATTTCTGTTTTATATTTAGTATAAAAAACATACCGGGATTCGGGGAGAATTTCCATTGTATTAATACATATTAATTGTAATGCTAAAGTAATACAAGAATAACGAGAAAGCAATTAAAATAATGAAAAAATTTTTCTTTTGCAGGAGTGACAATTTTATAAAATTGAATAAACTCTTATTTAATTTACTAATTTTAATTAATAATTCGAAAGTAATACCCTAATTAAAAATTAGTAACTATTTTTTTCAATCAACCTTTTCCAATGCCTGAGGATTGGAAACCAATAGCATTTTTTACTTCAATTTCATCCATTAATTAATACGTTTTTTCATCGGGAAGTAGGTTTATATCCTTTTGTAAACTCAATACTAAAATCTACCAACCATTTTAAAATTAAAAACCAAAACCAAAACCAAAACCACAAAACAGAAACAGAAACAGAAACAGAAAGATGCCATAAAATTTTAATGCTGTTTGTTATTAAAATAAGCACCATATAAACCATCTGAAAGGCTGCAGTATTTTTTCCTCGGACTTGAATACCCCCTAATTTAAAACTCGAGTAATTTGGTTTGAAAAGGTTGTAGGAGCCTCTTTTATTTTTATAGAAGTAGAAACACCATTTTTTGAGAAATTAAAGTTAAAAGGACCACTCTTATACCGTTCAATAAATTGAAAGTTTCCACTTTGAAACCCCATTCGAGCAACTTTAAACAAAAGCTTGTGCAATCTTACACCGTGTTTCGTATTAGGGTCACAGCATGCCCGTCGCCCTTAAATGTTTTGGTTGTTGAAATTTCACCGGTTCAAGAGATGCGTAAATTCTCGCTTCGATATTTTTATTTTTTTTGAGGTTTTTTCTGTTCCTCTGAGTTCCTATTCGACATTGAATAAATTTAATGAATTAAAATAAGCAGAATTTCACGGCCATACTTATTTGTTTTCATTTTATTGATAGTTAAATTTTAAAAATAATATTCCCAAAAATAAAGAGTTATTCTTGGGAATCATTTCGTGATGGAGAAGGGAAAAAAATCGAACTATTTTGGGGAGGATTTAATAAAAATAAAAGACCTACAGCATAAGATGTAGGTCTTTATATTCATGTTAGTAATACTTTTTTAAACAAGATATTTAAAGCATTGGAATTCCATTAGAAATCGTTGAAATTGGAGCTATACCGTAAATTTCTTTTGTAAAATTCACAAGATTAGGATGGCTCTCAATCCCTTGCCAAAATTCAGAGTTTAAATAACTATCGATTGCCTCCTTACTTTTAAAATGATATACTCCTCCAAATACTTCTGTATCAGTATTTCCAATAAAGGATTTTCCAATGAAACCCTCAATTTTTTCAGATGTAAAATTTGGCGCCACATCAACTCCCAGTTGATAGTGTTGATCAAGGGTCATATCCTTTAAGTTATATTTGACAACTAGCAAGTGCATCCCCATTGCATCTTCAGGGTTGGATGATGTTTTTCGATTTGACCATATACCGTTTGATTTGTTTGAGAATGGCGGAACACTATAAATTTCTTTTGTAAAGTTTACTAAATTTGGATGTGCCTCAATTCCTAGCCAAAACTCTGAACTTATATATTTTTCAGCAGCTTTTTTAGAGCTAAACTGGTAAGCGCCTCCATAAACGCCTGTATCAGTATTTCCAATAAATGATTTGCCTATTAGTCCCTTAATTTTTTCAGGTGTAAAATTTGGTGCAACATTTGCTCCGAGTTCGTTATGTTCCTCAATGCTCATTTCTTTGAGGTTATAATTAACAATTAAAATATGAGGTGTTGACTGCTCTTTTTTTAAACTTCCGTTTTCAGAGGCTTCAATCATTGAAGCGTGAGCTTCACCGTCAGTTTTCTTTTTATTATTACATGCTACAAATAAACTTGCTGTTATTAAGATTATAATTAGTTTCTTCATTTATTTTAGTTTAGGTTAATTTGAATACATGTAAAGTTAAGGATTTAAAATCAGTAGCTCATTAAAAAAAAATATTTCCAAGAATAATAATTTATTCCCGGAAATAATTTGTGGAGGACAAGGGAGTGAAATCGAACTGTTTTGGGGCAGATTTAAAGAATTTGAAGATGAAAAGATAACCATAACAGAAATAGAAGAGGTTGGAACGATAAAGAAAAACCAATTGTTGAATCCGGAAATTTCAACTTACAAAGGTTCTGTCGCATTAACTTGGGGTACCAAATAAATGTTTAGATTTGACTTCATTTAATACTGAAATTATGTTTGATCGTCATCGTTATCCAAGAGTAGTTATATTACAAGCGGTTTATTTCAAATTGAGATTTACATTGAGTTATAGAGATGTGGAAGAACTAATGTCAATTAGAGGGATAAAAGTAGACCATTCCACTATCCAAAGATGGGTATTTAAATTTTCTAAAGAAGTTGAGAAGAATATGCATAAGCGAAAAAAGCAAGTTTGTGATAGTTGGCGAATGGATGAAACATATATTAAGGTAAAAGGCAGAGATATGTATTTATACCGAGCAGTAGATAAGTATGGAAATACAGTAGATTTCTTGTTAACTAAACGGAGACAGAAGATGTCAGCACAGAAGTTTTTCAACAAAGCTATAGGTAATAATGGAAAACCAAGAATTGTAAACATAGACAAAAGTGGGGCCAATAGTTCAGCAATTTTGACAGTGAACAAAAGAAGTTTAAGCTCAAAGAAAATAAAGATACGAAAGGTCAAGTACTTGAATAATATTATAGAACAAGACCACCGAAGAATAAAAAGGCGAATAAGAATAATGACAGGATTCAAGGAGTTTGAATCAGCACAGCGAACCCTCTCAGGAATAGAAGTAGTCAACATAATTAAAAAGGATCAAATCATTAATCCTTGTTCTACTTCGTTCAAAACATTCTGTTCGTTAGTTGCTTAATAATGTATTAAAAATTTTATTTTTAATCTTTGATGAAGTTAATGCGACAGAACCGCTGGTCTACAAAACAACTACGACTACTAACTGATTTATATAATATACATTAAAATTACATATATTTTAAATTCTAATCAATATTTGAATTTTATCAATTTATCTTCATTTTGGTTTATTATTTTAGCACCTGTTCTTATTTGAGAAGTTTTACCCAATTCTGTAAATTCAAATGTATAATTATAACTAAAAGGTCTTTCGCTCCTATTATCAGTAAACGAATTGGCAGCTGCTCGAATATTTAAAATATTAAACCCATTATATGATGAATTTTGATTAACTTTAATATTGCTATTAAATGGTGTTAGATATGGTTCATTTTTAAGATCTATTACCATTGTTTCGCTAGATACATTGACAGATACATAATCATTATTATTAAAACCTATTTCTAAGTTTTCATTTACTAATCCAGTCGTTGTAATTGTTAAAAGTTTATTATCTAAAGTAACAGTATTAATTTTTGCTTCAGGCTCAGTTATATATTCTACATCAAATAACATATCATCACCGGATTCTCTAATATTATAAACTTTTATACCAGTAGAAGTTCCATTCTGCATTACTGTACTAGGTGAACTATATGGACTAAATTCTTGCCCAGGTTTCCATAATCTGCCTCTAGTGGTATGGTTAGATTTTTTTCTTTCTAAATTAAATAATCCATCAGAAGCTTCTAGTGACATTTTATAACCAGATTCGCCGCGATCATTACTTGAATATTCATTCCTATTATTAGCAACAGATTCTACTACATGCCATATAATTATACCTTCATCATTTAAATTTCTATCAAATCCTTCTTCTTTTTTATTTTCTAATAACCAATATTCATTAGGATTATCAGGTATAGTTAATTTATATGTTTTATCAGTTCGACTAATTGGAGGCAATGATAAATTGGTTTCTGTACCATTTATATCAATTAAATTTGCAGTAAAAAATCTACTTAATTTACTTCTTGTATATGGTGTTGCAAATGCGGGCAACCAAGGACTTTGTGAATTAACACCCCAAGAACCACTAGCCATTACTGATAAATAACCAGCACCTTTACTTGAAAAATCAGTGTCATAAAAATCTGGTAATCCAAACATATGTAAAGATTCATGAACTATAACACCAATAGGTATTATATTAGTAATATTATTATTTTCTTTTTTATACGGATAAGTAAAATATTTAATTGTTTCATTATCGTCATTTATAAAATTCCATTTATGACTCCAAATATAATCAAGTTTATTGTCAACATGTGTTTCTGCTCCATAACCTGAATGCATAAAAATAACGTGTTTTTTTCCATATAATTTATTAAAATTATCAATTCCATAATTTTCAACTGCCTGATTGTATGCAGCCAATAATTCTGGTTTTAAAAGATTACCATTCGAATCGTTTTCTTCTCCATATTCAGCATAATTACCACTAATAGTATGTGCATAATCATCTAAAGAGGTAGGAGTTTCATTAGAACTGGCATTAATTATCTCAAAATTTGGGCTCATTCTTCCGTGTGAAATTGCTTTATAATAATCTACTACAGATCCTGAATATGGATCTTCTGGAGCATTTTTAGGATAATTATAATCTTCTTCTGAATTATATAAATCATTTACATCATCAAAAGTTCCACTCCTAGAATTACCATTAAATGACAATTGTGAACTTTCAAAATCTAGATTATCCCATTTAATTAATATAACTGGTATTGTTAAATTCGGAACTGTCCACACAAAATAGTTATTACTTGGATTATCTAAATCATCTATTATTTCAACTGTATCTCCTTTTCCATCTAAATTCCATGCTACATCATCCGCACAAAAAATATATGTTTTTCCTGGTTCAAAATCATCTGTTATTTTAAAAGAAATTGTTTGAATATCACCTGGACTTTGTGGTGGATTAGTTAATATATATAATGGGTTTTGACCACCATTGCTTGATGCAGTAGTTGTTGATGAAGCTGAATACAAAGTACCATTATTTGATGTAATATCTATATCACTTATTGAAGTTGAAGTAAAATTAGGTTGTGATTTCGGATAATATGTAGTTGATTCTCCATTTTTAGTGACATATAAAGGGGTTCCTGCTTGTAAATTTCCAATATTTTCTGAATCATTAATATCTGTTGTTACTTCAAAAATTCTTCTGAAATCAGACAAAGTGACTCCATCATAATATACTCCAGTTGACTTTTTATCACCAATATTAGATAATTGAATTGTAATTATATTTGTTTCTGTATTATAATTTGATTCATCTCCGATTTTAAAATCAGCTAAAGGTTCTACAGTAACTGATCTTGTTGCAGTTCCAACATTTCCTGCTGCATCTGTAGCAGTGTATGTAATTGTATAAATACCCACAATATTTACATCTACTGTGCCTTGTGCTGTAACTTCTTCACCTCCATCAGAAGTCGCTCCTGCATCTATCCAAGTTGATCCCTGATCTACTGTATCTGTGCCAGCATTAACTGTAATAACTGGCTCTGTAGTATCTGGCCGAACTGTCCACACAAAATAGTTGTTACTTGGATTGTCTAAATCATCTATTATTTCAACTGTATCTCCATTTCCATTGGAATTATACGCTACATCATCTGCACAAAAAATATATGTTTTTTCTGGTTCAAAATCGTCTGTTATTTTAAAAGAAATTGTTTGAATAACACCTGGATCTTGTGTAGGAGTAGTTCTTATATATAATGGGCTTACATCATTTGTAATAACTGGTTGAGTATTTGTTGATGTAGCTGAATATGAAGTATTATTATTTGATGTAATATCTATATCAATTATTGAATTTGTAGTAAAATTAGGTTGTGATTTCGGATAATATGTAACTGATTCATCATTTTTAGTGACATATAAAGGAGTTCCTGCTTGTAAATTTCCAATTCTTTCTGAATCATTAATATTTGTTGTTACCTCAAAAATTCTTCTGAAATCAGAAGTAATGGTCTCAGTATGAAATATTACTCCAGTTGACTTTTTATCACCAATATTAGATAATTGAATTGTAATTATATTTGTTTCTGTATTATAATTTGATTCATCTCCGATTTTAAAATCAGCTACAGGTTCTACAGTAACTGATCTTGTTGCAGTTCCAACATTTCCTGCTGCATCTGTAGCAGTGTATGTAATTGTATAAATAGCCACAATATTTACATCTACTGTGCCTTGTGCTGTAACTTCTTCACCTCCATCAGACGTCGCTCCTGCATCTGTCCAAGTTGATCCCTGTTCTACTGAATCTGTGCCAGCTGTAACTGTAATAACTGGTGCTGTAGTATCAGCTGCATTTTTCCATCCTGATACATATTTAACCTGAAGTTCTCCCTCACCCGATGCACAATTGGTGCAAAACACCATTAATCCTAATGCTGGATTTTTAATATCATTACGTTGGACCTTTGTCACTCTTGGAACAAGTAAGCCCCCTGTGGTAGACGTCACGTCTAATGTAGCTGATGGGTCAGGAGCTGCATTATTTACACCAACTTGGGCGTAACT
>Ga0209092_10001128_pt1 | contig 26720 bp, 16 predicted proteins | sample FraStrMetagenome_FD_187446 | JGI IMG/M metagenome (GOLD analysis project Ga0209092, IMG submission 187446) | Marine eukaryotic phytoplankton communities from Arctic Ocean - Fram Strait ARC3M Metagenome (SPAdes) (version 2) | ecosystem: Environmental > Aquatic > Marine > Oceanic | place: Fram...
GTTGTTGCTATTGCATGTATAGTATAACAGGTAATAGTATATATGCTGTGTGATGTTTACTCAATTTAGCAAAAAAAAAGTTTTTCTCTGAGTAGGGTGCCCTCTCAAAATCGACATACAGGCACACAGGCCCATTTATTTTAGGCTGAGGATAGTGAGGAAACTGCGTTAGCTTTGATGTGTACCTGCTAATATTTTTAATACATTGAATAGCGTTGACCTCGGTCCATTTTATCGTGTCCGAAACAAAAGTTGTCCAAGGTCCGAAACGTTTAAGAATTTTGTCAAGGGTTGAATGAGGTGTCCAAAGTCCGAAACGTTTATATGTCAAGAATGTCTTTGGTTGAAGAGTACGAGGTGTCCAAAGTCCGAAACGAAGAGTGTTTCTTTTCTCTACTAGAGGAGTGCGGTCCGGTAGGGTTTTATCACAACCGTACAAGTCTGTTGAAGGGGTACATGAAAGGTAATCTGTACACGGTGAGCGGATGGTGCGAGGAGCATGAGAGAAATGATTCTAAATGGTCTCGATACTATGACTTTCCTGCGAGTTTTCGCGATGGCGATCGGTACCAAATCTTGCCGTGTTTTTGCATGGTGGACGGTGATGCCTGTGATATTCTGTGGGTCCACGAGCGTATTCAAAACAAAGGAATCGCGACCTACCTGTTGAAATCGTTAAAGATAAGGAAAGCAAACGATATCCTTCCAGAGTCGAAACCCTTTTGGGATAAATATTTTAAGCGTATAAATAGTTAAATACAATGTGTAAATGAAGGTAAACACTATAATTATTACATCGTACGGGATCTACGTCTGTATGTGCGCCTTACTGTCTGGTTACGAGAAGAAGACGATGCAACGAACCACTGGTTTTGTTCATAGCACTATGAATTTCATCGTACTGTACTCTCTGTCGCTATGGTGTACGGACATCCCGGAGGGTTCCGGTTCCTTTTGGGTGATTCCAATATGGATTGTTATGTCGGACGCGATATTCACTTGTACGCATCGTCTGTTGCACACTCCTACTTTGTATTGGATACATAAGCAGCACCATTTGAGCAATAGTATAACCGGTACTTACACGACTTCCACCTTTGATTCGCATATACTTGAGTTTTTGTTTGGTAACATATCTACCGCTCTTATCCCCCCTCTGTTGATTCGAGGTACGGATACCATCCAACTGTTGTGGTTTGTGTCGGCGACGATTAACACAATACTTAGTCATTTCCAAGAGGGTCCTCATTTGGTACACCATCGACGCCTAAAGTGCAATTATGGTCAGGGTCTGTACATATGGGATAGACTGTTTGGTACGTATGTATAATTTATAGTTTTTTTGTTGTATATCCAACACAATGCATCACTATAATGATAACCGTAACAAAACGTGCTATGCCCCATTTAATACGACTATTGGGAAGTAAAAAATACGTATTGTTCGGTGCAAAGGGAGGAGGTTGCAATGGTTTTGAATATACTTTGGAAGCTTCGAATACTGTGGCCAAGCGTGATCACCCGATCGATGTGGGCCTGCCACTTATGGTATGTGGTAAGTCTGGATTTCTAATAATTGGTACTGAAATAGACTGGAAAGAAGATGCTATGGGCCAGCGTTTTCATTTTATAAACCCTTCTGCCTCTGGTAGTTGTGGGTGTGGAGCTACCTTTTCGTATTAAAGTATTTATTTTTTATAACTATATATAAATCGGTAGTATAAATAAATGGGAAACACCAACGTTGGAACATATAACAACTGGGATTTAACTGATCGAGAATGTCGAGTCCGGCACGGACAAAATCATACTGATGGTGTAGTGGGCGTATTTGTCGATGTACTATGTAGCGAGTGTAATAAGATCTGCAAAAACGAGGGTGGCGCATGTACAGGACTAATCAGCACATGGGATGCCCCATTTATTAACTCATGTGGAACAGACGCGGATAATGTCACCTTGTCATGCCACGGAGGCTTCGGAGAACCTATTGAGAAGCTGTGCAACGAGGCAATGGATGCTACCGTTTGTGATTTTAGCGCATGTACGTATGATCAAGAAGAAGCGTATGACGAGGCATGTTGTACTTTTGACGATGCCAAATGTTTATTCGACCGTAAAAACAATGACCATTTTTATTATGGCACATGTCGGGTAGATGACCCCGGAATTTCCCCCGGCTGGATAGGCGTGTTTGGGGTTGTAGGTGTGTTTGTAGGTGTGGCTATTATCGTGTTACTGGGTTGGTACGTTAAAAGATGGTGTGATTCTTCTCGAGCAAAGAAAAAAAGGAAAAAAAGGGAAGACGCCATATGGAAGCAGCGAATGTTGGATGATCAATATGCTATAGGCTATAGACAACCTCGGACAGATTTTAAGATGGCTCGTTCGGATTCGGTTTAAATCCGGGACCGACCCGCCAGTATCGTATAGCCCCTTTTGTTTTCAATAATGGCACTAAATCCGGGTGATATTCCAATGCTAGATCCAATGGCCTGTAATCGTCGTGGTTGACACTATTCAGTACCTTTATATCAAGGCTCGGGTGGTTCAAAATGCGTGTACATATGTCAAGCGGAATAGTGTACATTGCCATGAGGTGAAATACCGTCTCCAGCTCTACCCAATCGCGTATAGGGGTGGTTATTATCGTGGAAACCTGTAAGTTTGGGCATTCTAGTATGAAATCTATCATTTCTGTCTTCTCCGATGCAATTGCCGCTATCAATGGTGTGCTTTTGGTATATTTTCCCATGGGTAGTACGGTATTGACAAGGTGTATGTCTTTGCGAACCTTCTCTATGTCGCCTTGCACGATATGTTTCATAAAGGGATGCATTTCTTAGTGTTTATGTTTATATTTATAGGTTAAGGTTTGAAATATCCAGTCTATCCAGTATTCACCGTAGTTTCCTATTCCTAGTCTGTGGTGTTTCAAATGATGGTCTGAAAATGCAAATCTTGGATCGTGATAGGCAACCCCTTTGGTAAAGCATATAATATTTGCAATTATCAAATCAACCCATGTATATTGTATGAAAAAGATGGGGAATATGCTACCAATGCAACTTACGCTATTTTCTAAGAAAGAAGCCCTGAAGGTGTCTTGCCATTTCGTTTCGAGTGTTGCGTGATGCAATTTGTGGTATTGGTATAGATACTTGGTGTGTAATAGACGGTGAATGAAGTAATTCCATAGGTCATATGAAATAATAAACAATAAAACCGGCAGCATTTTAATCGTTATGGTTAGAATAAATAGTATGTTTTTACCTTAGTATATTGTACAATTCTAGATCAATGCCCCTTGGTTGTCCTAAAGCAATGTATTGTACTCTCATCTTGGCTTCGTTTTCCCTGTGTGGTATGGGTATGTCTGGTTTAATACTGACGACCTCCCAATCCTTGGTTTCTGGCGTTTCCCCCTGTTCCCAACACTGAATGTGTTCCTTCATGTCCACTATGGTCTGTTGTAGTCTGTAAACTTCCTTGTATAGTTCGGTGACTTCATCTTCCCTCTTCCGTTTCTTGGTCAATAATTTGCATTGGTCTCTTAGGTCTCCCATGCTCCGTTTAGATTCTTTGTGATTGACTCGCTTCCAGCTGCTGTATCTAGTGTAGTATTCTTCAAGGACATCCTGTAAACAGGCTTCTGTCCATGCTGTGAGCGACGAAAATGCGGTTACGCCCTGTAGTATTGGTCTGTTTTTCCCCATGCTGGTCATATCGCACTCTCCGATCAATCCGCCTGCCAATATTTTAGCCGTAAATTGATTTCCTTTGAATGTGAAAAACACGGTGTCCCTTTCGTGGACCAACCCGTGATGTAGCATGTCTACTAAGCTCATTTGATTATAACTCATGTGGTTATATACTGTAAATGTGAATCGGTTCTGAACAGCCGTTCCCCTGAATGCTCAAATGGCCCGACACTCCCGTGGATTGATATGTATAAGCGGTGTAATTGTTCATGGTCTCCCTGTCGATCATAACCGTTGGCGTATGTTCAAAAATGGTTTCTTGTCCTATTCTTAGAGTAAATTCCGTGTAACATGTGTTGGTAATCCATACGACTCGTTTGGTGTATACTCCCCCCTTTTTAGCGTATTCTTTCGCTGAAGATAGTATCTGAGTGTCTACGGTGGCCATGATGGTCGGGCATGGATCTATTACGGTTAGCGACATGTCTGGACTGGCGGGAATCCTAAAGTTCTCGTTGTGCGTATCCAATTCTGTAAATGGTATACCATTGAATTCGAAGGAGGAGCATCCTTCTGTATTGACAACGTACTCACCATGTCCGTATGCTGTACATACTTGCATGTTGCCGATGTTACAGTTCATTCTAATAATTTTCCGTATAGTCGGGCCAGTCGGTCTAAACGATATGGATAGTATACAGCATAGTAGTATAAGTGCCCCGATGGCATACATGTAAGGTAGTCCTAACTTGCGTTTTGGTTTTGGCGGCGGTTCTGGTTCTGGATGAATAAAGAACTCAATCTTTTTCTGTTTTTTGGTCAGATCCCTAATATCTATATTCAATTTAGGAAACTGTGACATTTTGTTTGCCTGCGTGTGATATATATACATAAAACGATGAATTACACTCCCCAAAGCGAGTACGAAAAGGAAACTATTCTCCACCTTGTGTCCTTGGCGATTAGAGGGCGAGGCATTGGGACTGTGGACCAGCGCATTTCTTACGGAGAGGATTACTTGTCGAAGCGGTACACCCTGAGCGAGGCACCAGTGTTTTTTAAGAAATACAAAGAGGAAGCATTGGACTTGGACGTGTGGCAAGGGAATGGTATATCGTATGTGATGGGAAACATTATAAATTTGAACAATGATCTGAATCATGTGACAAAGACGATGTTGACATCCCTCCATGTATACTGTATAAGTAACTAAACTACATATATAAAGTATATCGTATAGTCTTAAATGTCTTGTGAGACTCAAGCGAAGTGGAGGTCGAATCTGATCAATAGATACAGGAAGATGAAAAACCCAATACCCAACTGGCTGAAGGTGTTTTTTAACCGTAAAGCTAAATATAATATAGCATGTGGCGGTTCCAAGGGCGTTTTCGTCTTTGGAGATAAAGCTATATCGATACAAGAGAGAGAGGGAGACAAACGAAAGCGGAAAAGGCAGAAGGTTAGAATTAAACAAATTAAGGAAAGGTTGTCACATATACCGTGGAAGTACAGAAAACATTTTAATTTTTACGACAAGCAGTTTGAATGGGAAGGTTTTGTGTTTCGTAGATTGGCCGCATGTCCATTGGGAACACTCGATGATTTGCTGTTCAGTGGAAAGTATGATCTGGAACAGCGTTTATTAAAGGATTTGATAGCTGCCTTAAATGAAGCTCATAAGGTGGGATTGATCATATCGGATTTGAAACCGGACAACATAATGTTGTGTAAGTGTTTGTGTCTTTCTTTTATCGATTTGGACAGTGCTATTCCGTTGCCGTATACCGATGGTAGAGTATATTCAACGAATTGGTGGAATATTTTGTCTCAGGCCCAAGATTATAATCTGGTAGCCAATAGAATCGAAAGATTGTTTAAGAGCTCGGATTGGATCGCGATTTCACTTGTGGTGATGCTTCATTACGCTATGAGATTGTACGATCCTGCAAAAACACTAGAAAACCAGAACAATATTACTCGACGGGTTTATAACGATTATAACGTACGAGATCGGACATACGAAGAAATACGTCTACTAATTAATGATTTGGATTTCAGAACTTGTTGTAGTAATATAGACGGGTTGGGGGATAGTTTAGGACCTGCTGCTCATGCGGTACTAAGAAGTTTTAATTACACATGGAAAACACTTCCGGACCAAGATACTATTGATGAATTGATACGAGTAAGTATAGATGGGAAGAGGACTCGTCAAATAAAAAAAAGTCTGGGTGTTTATCTTAAATTATAATACCGTGAAGAATACCTCTGTAGTACCTGTCGTACCCACTGTTGTAAATTTTTCCATCGTGAACATAACCCTCTTTGTATGTCAGTCTGGGGTATCGCTTCGCGAATGGGTGTAGTATGACGCCTGCTGCTTGCATGTCATGAATTATTTTGAGATCGTTGTTATCGACATGGCATACGTCCGTATAGATAATGATATTTTCGGTTCCGTTCACTTGTGCCAAACGTATCGGCTTTCTAAACATGTTCAACTGGTCTTTGAACACGTAGAAAAGCGCCTGTGAGAATGTTAGGCGACCGCTGACCATCTTAATCCCCAACGCTTTGGCAACGTCTCTTATTTTCCTCTGTGCCAATCTCTTGTCCAGTTTTTGACCGATGTCAAGTGAATCGAGTGCTTCTTTTGCGCTGTTATAACTCATAGTATGCTTAAAACGAGTATTCCAATGCTTGCAATTAATCCAGTGATATTAAATATACTTGCGTATACATCCAAAAGTTTTGGCGAGGCAAAGAGTAAAATAATGGTCAGAATAATGTGCATGCCGTTCATTATTCTAACGCTTGGCTTGTCGTCCACATAGAATACCAGTGCTGCTAGGAATAAAAACTCGATAGGTAGGGTCAGTTCGTAAGTGTCGGTCCACTGGTCCCATGAACCGGTCCAACATGGGGTCCATCCAAATGCCCTATCTTCAACCGCATCGCAAGTTATTCTCCCTTCTCCGTATTCAATATGCCATATGTGGCTCATAGGAGCTACAAGTAAGGCCGTAGCGTATATTAAGCTAAAGTATCCCATTTGGGTCCAGTAATAGTAAACGAACAGGGCAAAAAGAAGTAAGCATATTATTGTGGTTAGGATCATTTTTATTGTATGTTCATATCTTATATACTTCCTCCAGCCAACAAGCACATCAGTACGTTAATCACTACCATGATCACAAACAGTGCACCCAATACCTTGGTGTTGTCACAACTGAAACGTATATCACGACGTCTTCCAATCCATCTTCTTTCATCCTTGGGCACGTTGGCGAGCAGTTCAAGGATTTCTACGGTCCCAAGAATGAGAAGCGCGTAACTAAACATTGCGGTTCTTCCAATTACACTGTTTCCATAGAGCGAGTAGCAGTCTTCCCATTGAAAACTGAGTAGCCAGTCACTGGGTTTGAGCGACATGACAATAAACGACCCAAATAGAATGTTTACCAACCCATATGCCCATGTAAGCTCAGGTTCGAAGGCGTAGAAAGACACAAACGACCATAAGAAGTGAATGAGTGTTACGGCAAGGAACCATCCGTTGTATAGTCTACATTGGTTGTGTGGTTCAGCTCCACCATTGATCTGTTGGTGCCATACGGATACGGAAAAGATGCACAGGAGAATACGAATAAATCGGAACATTTAATTACACTGTCAATAAGTTTATAGTATATATTAATTATTTGTTTCTTATAAATGGCCGGTGTTGGTGGTTTGTTGATCATTGTCGGTGTATGGAGAAATAGGGAAACAGTTAAAGAAAAGGTAAAATATGGTGTAAATCTTGTGAAAACCTTAAGAAAATCCAAAAACGTACAAGAATTAAAATTTTAATACTTTATAGGAACTTCTATCGAATTAATAAACTGCCATTTTAAATCTTCCTCGTGTTTGGTTAAATCGTCCTCCCAATCCTCTTCGTATAACTGTGTTTTTACATCCTTTGGAGTTAAAGCAATCACCTGTGCGACATATCCAATAGCATAAGCATTCTCATCGGTGAAAAACCAACCGTTCCAGTAACCCTTCATCTTATTGGCTCCTATACCACCCCATTCTTTTAGAGGAAAGTCGGTGCGCTCTGACTTCGACATGTTCAATACGTGGGGTTTTGCCTTCATACCGAACGTTTTCGCGCACTCTTCGGTCATCCATAGTCCATGAGGTCCAAGGGGTTCACCTTTCTTGGTATGCTCCCACTTCCATGTTTTGCCGTGTTTAAAATAAAGATTCCCTTCTGCTTTTAATTCACCGGCCGTATCTTCCATAAATTCACCAAACTTATTGGCCACATCTCTCATATTGGAAGCCAAGAGTTGATAAATTAGATTGTTGTACGCCCACTTACGAGAAGAGGAAGCTTTCTTTAACCTAATTGTAGAATATACTGCTAGTTTTTCATTTGCTTCCACTTGACGCCTGTAATCTTCATAATCCCACTGATCATCTTTAAAGCCGGTCTTCATATTCAATGCCATGCCTATAGTTATGCCGTTAAAAAACCCGGTATTCCTAGGTTTTTCATGGATATGGTACATCAGCCCAATGGCGGCTTTGGTAATGGACATAGTGTGAATCATTTGAAAAAAGATAGAGTGTAGTTATATAATAAAATATTAGTTGCATTTATTAATCTCACCGAATACTTCTACTGCCAGTGCGTACGCTTGGTCTGCCGCTACCCCCTCTGCTACTAGCTTGGTCTCAATCAATTCAGCAAGTTCTTTTCCCTTGTCGTCTAGTTTGTACGCTAGATCGGCAATGCCTTGAGTCCCACAAAGTCTGTCGTGCTTCTTATCGGGTGCGCGTATCTCTACGTCCAATCCCAAACCGGTGCATACCTTGTGTACTTTGCATTCTTCCGCGGACAAGTGTTTTGTGGTACCATCACATGCGCATTCGGTTCCAGTAGCGGTGACTTCACATGTGGATTCTGCCCTTCCAGAGCATTGTCCAGTTTCGCACACTTTGTCCACATCCCCTCCTTCTATGGTTCCAATATCGGAATCGATGGCCTTGATCTTTACCTTTGACCCACGTTTCTTAAAGTCATTGGCTTCGCCTCTGGCTTTGTTATTCTTCATTTCCGTGTCCTGAATCCAGAATTGTGGTTCAGCATTGGCATCGGCATCGAAATCGACCGCTCCTCCCTCCAATGTGGCTTCATTATCTTCCAACGAAGAACTCCTAATTCGAAGTTTTTTACAGTCTGTGGTACACCCGGTGAAGCTGGTCTTGAAGGCAGCTCCCCTCTTGGCCTTGTTGGCTAAAATGGTGGAAGTTCTGATATCAAACTCTGAATTTTTCGCAAGGAATGCTCCTCCGTCTTCTACGGCTTCATTTGCTTCCACGACCATGTTAGACATGGTAACCGTGTTGTCTTCTGACTTTAGGGCCCCCCCTTGGAGGGCTCTGTTTGATTTAAAGGATGAACCAGATATGGTGATATCCTTGGAAGCGGAAATGCCTCCACCTTCACCGGAATTGGCAATGTTGGCTTCAAAGTTTGTTCCGGTAATGTTGACAATTGTGTCCGTCTTGATGGCTCCTCCGTCTCCGGATGCGGCCCGATTTGCTTTGAAATCCGAGGCGTGAATTTCTACCGGTTCGGTTAGCGCGTCCGTGGCGATGGCTCCTCCTTCGGTTCCTTGGTTGTCTTCAAACAATATATTGCTTAGTGTCACCTTACTGGCGGCGTTTTTGACACGTATGGCTCCTCCTTGTAGAGAGGCCACATTGTCCGTAAATTTAACATTGTTTGCATCTATCTCCCCGTTATCAATCAGAATGGACCCTCCCTCTGTTCCTCGTCCTCCGTTGAGATCGACATCGTTGAGAGATAGCTTGAATCCTCCCGATACGGTAAAATGTCTTGCACCTTCCGCTGCTTTTATTTGTGGTACATCACCAGCTTGTGCACGTAACCCTTCTGTTACATATTGAATGGAAAGATCACCGGTTAAGCTTTCTTCCGCGCTAAGCTCACATGAAGTGCTAAGGTTGGTTATCGGGTATGTGATGGTACACAACGACCATTCCACCACGATTCTTCCTTTTCGGTATGGCGTTTCGGTACTCAGGTAGTAGTACACTCCGGCAGTGTCTGGTGTGAATACAGTGACCGCCACATCTTCTTCCGCGTCTCCTATTCCCAAACTACTTGAAGGCAGAGTAGTGTATTGTGCTTTGTTGCATTCTTTACCGTCGCAATCGGCTTCACTGACAATTCGAAACGGGTCCCCGCTACTTGCCCTGTAAAAGGTGTGCGTTTCCCCTGCTCGAATGGTCATTTCACCATTGTTAGGTAGTGTGTCGATACGGAATGCATACAGGCCCGCCGTACTTACGACATGAGAAGTTCCTTGAAAGGTACATACGGTGTCAATCCCACTGGCTTCATCTCCCGCCGCTCTAACTTTACCGGGTAAGCAATTGACACATTCGTTGTTGAGAACCCGTTGATTTTCCGCGCAAATCACCGCTTCACATACCGTTACATTCACTTTATCGTCCCCTGCCGCTCGTATAGAGCCAACTGGACATGCTACGCATGCGGACCCATCATAATGGTGGTTTTCTTTGCATATACAGCTGGTGTTTAATCCCGAATATTCGGTGGCCGCACATGCGTCGCATACGGCTCCGTTCGGTTCGTATCCATCGCTACATGTACAGACGGTAGCTACGAGTGGGTCACTTCCTGCTCCGATAGTGGCACCTGTCGGACAAGCAACACATCCGCTTCCCGTGGCGTAATAATCCTGTTTGCAAGTGCACGCGGTGTTGTTTCCACCCGCATCATCGCCCGCTAGCTTTTCTTCTCCGGTCGGACACACTGTACATACATTATCGAGTACCCGATGGTCTTCTAGACAGGAACAGTGGGTATCCACTGCCGGGTCGTCTCCAGCTGCTCTGGTACCCGCTACACATGCTTGGCACTCGCCTAATGCCACATGGTGATTCTCTGGACATGCGCACGAAGTAGCTCCATCCGCTACTAAATCACCGGCAGATCTTATTGAACCGGTAGGACATGTTTGGCATCCTTGTTGCAATGCTTTGGAATTGCCCGTTCCGGTTACTAGTGGACCGTACTGAAACACAATTAAAGACGGGTCTTTGCCATTGGTAATACCCAAATCAAGCGGTACTCTCGACAAGGAACTCGGACCCCAAACTCCAGTTTGTCCCCAAAATTTGGTTGTACCGTCTGCTAACAGAGCGACCACTGAACCCGCCGAGTCTCCACATGATACCTGAACAACGTTTGTAATACTGGCTTCTACAGGCGTGCTCGAGTCAGACGAAGCATCGTTTCCCAGCCCATAACTCCATCCCGCGCACATCAACTTACCATCCGATAGAACCGCGCAAACGGTACCAGCACCATTGGCTATCGAAACGATGGTACCTCCTGCTGGAAAATCGACTGGAGTTGGGCGGTCTGTGGTCGTTCCATCTCCCAACCGTCCATATTGATTGTTTCCCCAACATTTCGCAGAACCGTCGCTTAGCACCGCACATGCACCCTTGTCTCCGGCACCGGCATCTATGTATACCGCATCGGTGATTCCGGAAACTTCTACCGGAACTCCAACAGCGTCCGTGGTTCCATCTCCCAAATTTCCATTAGGGTTATTACCCCAACAGTTTACCTTACCATCGGACAATAGAGCGCATGCAAAATGACTGCCGCAACTTATCTGTATAGCATTGGTGATTCCGGAAACTTCTACAGGAGTATTTTGTTGTTCCCATGAACCGTCTCCCAAACGACCCTGACCCCACCATCCCCAACAATTGGCCTTTCCGTCTGATAATACAGCGCACGAGAACATTTGACCGGAAGAAACACCAATTGCGGTTGTAATTCCAGAAACTTCAACTGGTGTACTTTGAGATTCCGTCTCTGTACCATCACCTAACGCGCCCCTCCAACCTCTACCCCAACATTTGATCGTTCCATCTGCTAGTAGTGCGCATGCGTGTTCGTATCCCGCTCCAACCGACAATGCGGTTGTAATTCCGGAAACTTCTACCGGTGTTGCGCTGTCCGATGTAGCACCGTTTCCCAATTGACCATTCGAGCCTTTTCCCATACAATTGATCGTTCCGTCTTGTAGAACGGCACAGACGGTTAACCTGTTATTATTACTAATCGTTTGGTCTTTGGACACGCCGGCTTTTGTTTCCGAATAACCGCCACATGTGTTATCTAGGGTACATTTCGCCTGACAGTCCGCTTCATCGCTACAAGAAGTCCCTTCGTATTTGTTCGTATCTGTTACGTAGCCGATAAACACATGTTCATTCTCACCACACGAACCCACTGTATCTGGTCCACTAGAGTCATCTCCTGCTGGTTTGTTGGTTCCTACTGGACATGCGACACACTCGTTGTTTACTACCCGTTGGTTTTCACCGCAAAAGCAGTGGGTATCGGCATTTCCGGCATAATCACCGGCCGTTCTCGTTGCGCCTGCTGGACATGCGGTACACAAGTTACTTACTACATGATAATTTTCGTGACAGACACAGTAATGGTTTTGCAATCCGGAGTAGCACATGTTTGGATTACTAGATCCTGTTTCACACGCTACACAAACCTTGTTAATCACCTTCTGGTTGTCTTTGCAAAAACAGTGGGTGTCTCCTCCATAGATCTGATCTCCCGCTAGCCTATACGAGTCGGCATCGCATGCTGTACACACGTTGTTGACCACGTGTTCATCTGTCTGGCAAGTGGTGGCTACGCACTGGGTTTCACCCAACGTGGGAATCAAGCCGGCGGAAACTGCTCCAGTGTATTGTGGACATGCTACGCAAATGCTTCCGTCTGAATATTCGTTGTCACTACATGTTCTAGCAATACACGTTCCGTCTGGACCTCCTCTGGCGGTAATTCCATCGTCATTTTCGTATCCAGTTGCACATGCTATACATGACGAGGTTTTTCCTTGTGAATCGGAAGTGCCCGCTACAGTTGGGCCATATTCTTTGTATATAACAATTTCACCTGTCCATAATTTTTCGCTGGATACACTGCCTAGAAGTTTTGAACCGTCTGCTGATATTGCGAGACTATTCCAACTCTTCGTTGAACCTACCGAGGTATCCTCCGTCCATGTGGTCCCATCGGTTGTAACCCATGTATTACCCCCCTCTTTACTGGCTACAATGGTCGATCCATCCGCGGACATTGCAATACCATACCAATTACCGCTAATAGCTCCCTTCACCCATGTAGACCCACTATCGGATGATATGTATATGTAGTCATTGTACGCTGCTGCCACCATTTTTGTTCCATCCGACGAGGAAGCAATGGAATACCACCATTCTGTGCTTCCTACAGAAGTGTCTTCCGTCCATGTGGCTCCGCTATCGGTAGAAACCCAAATATTGCCACTATATACCGTAGCAGCTAGTTTGCTCCCATCCGCGGAAGATGCAACGCGTGTCCATGCTTCTGAACTACCAACAACGTGTTCTGTCCATGTGGCTCCACTATCACTAGAAGTCCAGATATTTTCTCCGTTTGAAACCGCTACCAGCTTGGTTCCATCCGCCGAGGAAGCAATGCCATACCAGTTTTGCACCGTAGCAACCGAGGTCCATGTGGCTCCACTATCAGTAGAGGTGAAAATGTTACCGTTATTGACTATCGCGGCCAATTTTGTTCCGTTTGAGGAAGAAGCAATACCATACCACTGTTGTGAGGTAGCAACCGGTGTCCATGTGGCTCCACTATCGGTAGAAGTGTAAATGTTACCATTGTATGGTACGGCCGCTAGTTTTGTCCCGTCTGCCGATGAAGCAACAGACTGCCAGCCTTGTGCGGTCCCTATTGTACTGTCTTCGCTCCATGAGGTGTATGGTGGAATAATGGTATATCCGCTACAAGTGGCATCCACGGAACACTTTGTGTGGCAATCCGTAGCATCGGAACATGCGGTTCCACCGTATTTGTTCGTATCCGATGCAAATGAACTCGAGGAACGTTCGGTGGCCTCGCAATATTGAACGGTCCCACATTCTGTTACATTGCCTCCACCACTGTATGTACCACCCGCACATTGTGTGCATACCCTATCATTTCCAGTTCCTACTACATAATGGTCTTTTGCACACGGAATAAAATCACATCCGGTATCGTAACAGATATCGCATGTGCTATCTCCAGCTACATTTGTAAATCCTGCTGGACATGCGGTACACGAACCATTGACCGCTCGTTCACCGGTCGCGCACAGGCATTTACTAGCCTCTGTGGGGTTTACTGGCGTTGGCATGGTCCTTCCAGTAGGGCAAGCCAAGCAAACACCGTCTCCGACCGAGTATTGATCGGTTTGACAGTCTGGAAATGTGCATGGAGTGCTTTCATTGACTCTAGCAGCCGGGTTGGTTCCAACACCGGGGCATGAGATGCAACCAGAAGACGGAAACTTTAAGTAACCGGGCTGGTACCAATGAGCCATTTTTCCATTTTCCACAATCATGGCATCAAATCCCACACCATAATAATTTGGTATGGGTGTTAAGACCCAATCTCCCGAACTTTTGTCGTAAATCCACCCTTGGCTGCTACTTGTCGTTCCTATGTAAAATCTGGTATCCGAGTCCACTACCAACAATCTCCCCAAATACATTGAACTACCGGCAGGAACCGCCGTATCGTCTAATTCCCATATGATTGTGAACGAGTCTGTAGTAGTAGCGGTCGTCCAACCTCCCACTGGTTTGGTGTATCGTTTTAGTTGAAATTTAAATGGTGTATTCCATTCCGTTTGCACTAGAATATACAAATAGGATTGGTCGGGCATCATGTATATGGCTCTGGGTTTGCCATCATTTTCTACTTTTCCATGAGTAGCACTTGGTTGAGCGTCAATGTCAAAAATGCGAATGGATTTTTTGTAGGAATCCGAATAATCCTCGCACATGTATCCAAACAGGTTTCCGACTTTAAATTTGGACGCGCCCATTGCATTGTTCCACATGTTTTTGTGACCAGTGTAGGTGGAAAGTTCGGTGAAATCACTGTCGTATTCGTTGATCACCAGATTGTAATGCGATGAAAAATAGACCATCATTTTTGATTCTGTTAGTTTGAAAATTCCCCAAATGTTCCTACCGCTACTTCCCAAGGTAGCACGGTCAATGCTTTTCAAGTACGTAGCTGTACCAGAAACAGAAATGTCATAAATATCCACATCGTGCGCCGTATCTAGCATTACAACCAGTCTGGTGCAAGAAAACATGGTTAATGCACCCCTATAGGATGTAATCGCATTTTCGTAATCTGCCATCTTGGTGATAGTTGTTCCATCCAATTGAAATATAGAGTCTTTACCGGCTACAATATTGCAACCGGCCTCAATCCACGGCCCGTTTCCCTTCAATGTACCAGAAGCTTCAGTAAAAACTACAGATTCTAGAGGTGAGTTGCCTCCATACTCATTCGCATCACATAGTTCAATATCGTCGCACGTACTGTCTTCTCCTCTCCAATCACCCGGATCATTGAACCCCGTTGCACACGAAACGCACGCGTGACTGGAAACGTATTCGTCTTTACCACAGGTCCCGAAATCACATATGGTATCTCCATCATCAGGTAAATCACCTGCTTCGTTGGTTGCGTCCGTGGGACAAGCTACGCATGCTCCAGCAGAAGCATATTCATTCTCCAAGCATGGCGGTGTATAGCATGCTTGGTTCCCAACAACAGGATTGAGTGGGGTAGGTTGTATGTTTCCTCCAGTGCATGGCGTGCATACAAAGTCTTCTACGCCTTCTTCTGCCGCGCATGTGGTAAAACTACATGAGGTTAGCGCATCTGCTACATCGCCTGCTACCCGTGATCCCGTACCGCCACAAGGTGCGCACATGTATTCATCGCGATGAATCAAATAGGCATCGTACACGGCGTTTGCACTCATGGTTCCATCGGACAGGTAATAGTTGGTTCCGTCTTTTGTCAGGCCTTTGCATGCTTGATCCGCGACGCACATGCGTTTGGCCTTTTCTAGATCGGTGTAAGGAGAGCTGTAACCCGCCCCGTTACTTATTTGTTGGCCAGTGTGAAGAACAAATTTGAGTGATACATGTTCATCTGTTTCGCAAACATCTACACCATCACAGGTTCCGACTTGATCTACCGGTGAACCAGCGTCATTAAAGGTTCCATAACCACAGGGTTGACATGCTGCTCCATCGGAGTATTCGTTCGTTCCACATACGCATACAGTGTCTGGACCACCGGGGTCGCCCCCATAAGGCGCGGTTCCTTCTGTACAGTCTTCGCATTGATTGCTTAAGACGTATTGATTTTCCAAACATACAAAATTAGCATCACAGAAAGTATCTCCGAGTTCGTTTGTATCACCAGCATCGTTGGTAAATCCGGTTGGACATGGGACACAAGCCCCACTAACTACATGGTAGTCTTTGGCACATGGTGCAATCAAACATTCGGTATTCGCTCCCGATTCATCGTCTCCTGCTGGTCTGGTACCACCAGTAGGACACTCTGTACATACCTTGTCCACTACATGTTGGTTAATACCACAAAAACAATAAGTATCGACCAGAGGATCGGCATCACCAGCAGGTCTAGTGGATCCCAATACACATGCGGAACATGATCCACCCACAACTTTTTGGTCTTCGACACATGGAATAAAATCACATGTCGTATCGTCTAGTAAGGGATCGTCCATGGCCTCGTTGTTGTAGCCGGCTGGACAGAATTGGCAGCCTTTGGCTTTGACGAAGGAAGTACCAACCCCCCCTACTTGAAGCCCATATTCCCACGAGTAGGTAATTTCACCATTATAGTGCCCAGCAGAGTACCCACCTGTTAATATTTTCGTCCCATCATTGGATATGGCAATGCCTCTCCAATTTTTTCCATAATTTGCTGATGGGTCTATGCTCCATGTGACACCACTATCCGTAGATGTATATATGTTTTCATTGTATGAATTAGCGATCGCAACTGTACCGTCTGCTGATACGTCTATACCTCTCCAATAGGACGCCGCTACATCACCGCCACTTTCGCCCCAACTTACACCCCCATCATGAGAGTAGCGGATGGGTTTATCACCTCCTACGGCGCCAAAGACTTTCATTCCGTCGCTCGACATCGCAAGATAATTGGTTGTGGAAGTAAATGTGTGACCAATTTGCCACGTCCCATCATGTGAATACCATAAGTTATTTCCTTCCGAAGCAACCATTTTTGTCCCGTCTGACGATATAACAACATCTTTCCAATTTTCGGTTTCAGTACTTTCAGACCACGTGGCACCATCGTCAGAGGTCCATATGGGGGTATTGGAGCCGTAGACGACCACCATCTTCGAACCATCGGCCGATATTCTACACACCTTATATTGCGGACCGCTAACCCAATCGTAGGCAAAGTTTGTCCATGTCTCACCGGAATCCGTGGAGAAATAACCCCCCGCATGGGAAGAGTAACATGCGAATATCTTACTTCCATCGGATGACATGCTAACACTTGTCCAACCTCCCTCTCCATTTGCCGCGTTTGATTTCATACTCCAAGTAACACCGCTATCGGTAGAAACGTAAATCTGGTCAAGTCCCCCCGCCATCACTCTCTTCGTTCCGTCTGCCGACATGTCAAAATGATAGAAATTTCCTGTCTCAAGTGGCCATGTTGTGTCTGATCTTGTCAATGTGATTGCGCCCCCTCCGGCAGTATACCCCGCACATGTAGCATTTGCGGCACACTTGCTCTCACAATCGGTTGTGTTGTCGCACGGTGTACTTCCATATTTCTTGGTATTGTCACTAGTAAAGGTTGTTTTGACATGGTATCCATCGTTGCATTTTTCCGTATCGTCACAGCTTCCTATGGTAGTATCTCCTACATCGTTGTACGCTCCCGGTGGACAAGAAACGCACTGGTGTTGGTTGTTTACGTATTCGTTCTGTGCACATGGTATATCCAAGGTACAGTACGAGTTTCCGTTGTTGGTATCGTCACCGGCCGGGTTGGTCGTATTGGCGGGACACGACAGGCACATACCCCCTGAAACATGTTGATTTTCCGTGCATACGGCTTGGTCATTGCATATACCGGGTGAATTATCACCGGCGTTGTTGAATACGCCTTCCGCACATGCTTGGCATTCGTAATTGGTGTTCATAAACTCATCTTTTCCACATGTGGTTTCACTGATGCACCATGTGGCACCAGACAGTGAATCGCCAGCTGGTCTGGTCGTATTTACCGGACATGCGCCACATTGGGAACGTTTGGCATACCCTTTTCCGCTTGAAGTCATGGCACCGTATGAATCGTCGTATACACTGGCATATAGATCCGTGGCTTCGGTTACGTCCCTGTCCGCTGTGTCGCTATCACCGCGTTCTCCACCTTTGTTGTCTCCAAAACACTTGGCGTTCCCCGTGTCCAGAATGGCACAGGACCAGTAATGACCGGTCACAACATCAACTACAGTTCCTAATTCGGGACCGAGATCGACAGATGGTAGATATGTATTATATGCGGTTCCAACTGTAGCGGTTTTGTAACCGGTTGCACCGTTTGCTGCATTTCTCCCCCAACATTTCATGCCACCTCCGGTTAGAAGCGCGCAAAAGTGATTAAATGCACCCTCTATCTTTATAACACCTGTAATATCTCCTTCTGGCGCGGCTTCCATCTCTCCCGCGGCATCTCCAACGGTACCACTGGCAGAATAACCTATTTGAGCTTCAGCCTTACCCCAACATTTAATATTACCATCATTGTACACCGCACAAAAGGCATTGTAAGTGGAAGCAATATCTACTACTGGTTTTGTAAGACCAAGTACGTATGGAAGCGATGGGGAAATTTTCTGAGCAGCTGTAGAGTCCGCGCCCACGTACGAACCAAAATACCCACTCCAACATTTAACTTTATCGTCAGTAACAACACAAACATTGTGATTCCCACATGTTATTTTCGTTGCGGTACCGCCAAAATCCATTGCTGGCAATGAGGCAGTGTTTCTTGTGGTGGCAGTCGAGGCTGTTGCCGCGTCTTCGTTGTTCCCACGCCCCCAACAAAAGACTCTACCGTCTTTCAAAAGCATACATGTATAACTCGTGGTTCCACATATGTCTTTTACTTCGCCGCCGTGAGTCTCAATGGGTGGACCGGGAACGTTCCGGTTGGTGGTATCGTCGTATCCAAGTCTAGCGAAGGCATTGTTGCCCCATGATCGCAACGATCCATCTTCAAAGATAGCCCAAACGCCATGAACATTTTTATGGTAAAACCGCGCGGTTCTTAGCTTAACAACTCCATGTAGGGGTATATTGGTCGCTTCGTCGGCCGTGACTTGCAATGCGTTATCGGAACTACCAATTCCAAGCACACCGTCTTTGTTTGTCCCCCAACATTTTACTCCTTCGCTGGAAGCCGAACACCCTAGATGATAATAACCGGTCATGGATACGATTTTATTTCCGGGTGTATAACCCAAACAAGTTGCATCATTGGTACAATCCGTTTCGCAATTGGTACAAGTATTTCCAAAGTAACGAGTGTCAACATCTAAATATTGAATGCTTGAGTGTTCGTTTTCGCCACATGTGGCCGCTGGCTTTAGGCATGGAGTAGCGGTATATTCAGTAGCAGTAGCATCGCTAAACTGTCCAAACGGACATGTGCCACATACAGAGTCCTCGTTCACGTATTCGTTCACTCCACATGGACCGTTTCGTTTACAATATGAATTTCCATCGATAACGGCAGCACCTACGCTGGTCGAACCAGAGGGGCAGGCTACGCATTGTGTTCCATCCGAATAAAAGTTCGGATTGCACGTCTCGTCGTCGTCGCATGTGCCAGCCGCGGTATCACCCGGTCGGTTGTATGTACCTCCCGCGCATGTAATACACGTCAACCCCATGTTTTTCATGTTTAATGTCGCGTACGCTGGATTTTCACTTGATAGATATGCACCAAATACATTATCGTTCTTCACGTATAAGTAAGTCGCGCCATTGTTAGTTTGAAACATCCCAACAAAGTTTACATTCGTCGTTCTCTGGCCCCAGCTCGGGGTCTGTGCTACATTGGTTGTGGTATACATAATATCATCGTTTGTCACAAGAGCGTTGTTGCCTCTTCTCCCTCCCATTTCCCTTACGTTTGTCATGGTGACGATTAAATTTGCTCCCATTTCGCCTGCCGCGTCTCCTTGGTTAGTTCCAAACGCATAGTCGGCATCGTTGTAACCCAATTCATGCCAAGCGTTGCTACCCCAACCAATTAGGTCTCCAGTTGTTGTAATAACGAACGTGTTGTCACGTCCACAGTATATTTTGGCGGGTACGTGTGTTCCGATGTCCACAGACTCAACCATGTCGGGAAATTGAACAACTGTCGTACTCCCAATACCGAGCTGACCATTTAAGTTTTTCCCAAAACATTTTATACTATTGTCGTCCAATAAAAAACAACAATGGTCGTCGCCACATGAAAGATCTTTTGCCGGTGAACCAAAGTCCATGATTGGCAACGGTTTAACTGAGTGGGTTGGGGAAGAATAACCGGCGCCGGGTCCCCCGGTATAGCCAAAATATCCAAAACAAGCAACCTTGCCTTCGTCTGCCCCTTTTAATATTCCACAAATGCCACTGTCGCTACTGGAGATGTTTTTGAACCGATAAGAACCCGTGTCAAGTGCCCTATGGGTTTCCATTGGGTTGGTTGCATCGTTTCCTACTTTACCGCTTGTTCCCGGATTTACAAATACAAACCAATTCATTGCATAATCCATCCAGCATTCCAGACTGCCATCTTGCATAAGCGCACATCCTCCGTACTCTACGTCCGCTACAGCAATTGCGGGCCCACTCAGTTTCGTAAGTCCCCATGTGGATGGATCGTTAATATTGTAGAAGGCGGAGTCATCGTCTGTACCACATCTGTCTCCATAACCGTCAAGTGCCATACATCGTACGGATCCATCGCTAAATAATATCGATTGGTGCACAAATGATCCACGGCCGAAGGCTACCGCTTTTAACCCTTTGTCTTCGGTGTAACCAACACAATTCGCGTCTCCTGAACACTGTGGTTCACATTCTGCCAAGGTATTACAAGTGTAACTGGTTTGACCAGCTTCTACCGTGTACGATCCCGATTCATATCTCTGTTGAACGTATTCGTTCGCTACGCATGGTGCACAAATGTCTGTCAACTCTTTGGACACCCCCAAGTCAGTTTGTTTGCTACCGTAGGCGTATGTATAGGTTACTGCTCCATAACCGTAATCGATGGTACCCTCTGGTTCGTAAAATTCACTACCTGAACCGGAACCTCCAGATACTCCATACGAATTGTAACCCCAACAGGTGACTTTCCCATCGACTACGGCGCATGCGTGATGCATAGCCATATCTATCATCCAACATTCGCCTGTACTGGCACCTGAAAAATCAATAAAGGGCAAAGCTGCCATTTCACCCGCCCCGTCTCCCCTGTCTCCAGAGCCCACGTTAATTCCCAATTTTCCTTTAATATTCATCCCCCAACACTTTGCCGTACCGTCTTCAAATAAAGCACAACTCGCACGATAACCTACGTCTATGTCTACGGCATCCTTACCCAACGATACCGGAGGACCCGGTGTCTTTCGTGTGGATGTGTCATCGTATCCCAAATATTTTCCTCTACCCCAACAGTGTACGGTAAATCCCGTTGTGATTGCACATGTGGTGGATTCGCCCATCGCAACCTTTAGTACATTGCTCATAGTTACTTGTAAATTGCTCCCCATTGTGTTAGCTACGTTTCCTGCCGCGGTCGTAGATCCAATGCCCAATTGACCCACATTATTGTAGCCCCAACATTTTAAATCGTTGTTCATCATTATTACACAGCACATCATCCCACCACATTCAACACGTCGCGCTGCTCCATCGACATCCGTGAATTGCAAGCCTGCCATGTTGGCTACTGTGTTCCCTTGATTAGAGGTAGATCCGATTCCTAATTGTCCGTAATAGCCTTCACCCCAACATTTGACTTTACCGGTTCCAAACAATACACAGTTAAAATTGTCTCCAACGGATAGTTGTGTCACCCCTTCAATATTCAAAACCGTTTGTGGCGTATTTTTTTGGGTAGTGGAACCAATACCCAACTGACCCGCCTGATTTCTGCCCCAACACTGAACTTTACCGGTGTCCAGAAGCGCACACGCGTGAAAATACCCGCATTCTACGGCAACTGCTGCCGATTCGAGCGTGGGTGTAACTGGTGTAGCGCGGTTGGTATTTGTACCGTCTCCCAATTGATTGTAATTATTTTTCCCCCAACAGTTGACCACCCCATCGGAGCTCAAACTACAGGAAAAATCAGTCCCGGTCGAAACTTGCAATACCACGGTTCCGGATGGTATTTGGCTGTATCCATCGCAACCCGTGGTGCACTTGTTCTCACAGTCGGTTGGACTTGTACATGTATCACCACCGTACTTGGCATACATCGTACGAAGAAAATTATCCTGAGTACGTTGGGTACCAAGACATACTTCAGCGTAAACTGTATATAAATTTAGTAAGAGAATAAGTACTCTCATTTTATATGTATTAGGTAAACAATATATACCATCTTTTTTCTTAATCTTTTGTTAGATCTATTTCACGTGCTCTCTTTTTGCTGGGGTTTAGATGGTTGCGTAACTCTTTTAATTCACGGGCCCACATGTCTTCTTCGGTTGTATTTGATAGTATAGAATGCTCTCCTTTTAATTCTGATATCTCACTCTGTAGTTTCTTCACCGCATCTGGTGAAATGTCGCGAAGACGAATGTCCAAATATTTCGGATCGATACCGAGTTGTTCGCAAACTTCCACGCATTTATCATACGGTTCGCTGGTAATCGGTACATTACCCAATAGACACTGTTGAATAAATTTCATGCGGTTGGACTTTTTTGTTTCTTCGTCCTTCATTTGCTTTAGTTGGTGGTTTTTACGTTTGGTATAGAGTGCGAGGCGTGCTTCCCTGTGCTGTTGTAAAATCCCAATCAGGTCCGTTTTTTTGATGCGATCATTTTCAAAAACAACCCAATTTTCTTTGATGGTTTGTTCCAGTGGCAATTTATCACAAAGTTTGTCGTCCATGCCATCAATCGTGAACCGAACGGTAGTGTCGGTATGCTCCTCTGTGAATTTAGAATAATGCTTGTCCAATTTCTTCAGTTTGTCTTTGAAATTGGCGGTCCATACTCCAATAGGCAATTCCCCAATGGTTAATCGATTTCCTTGTACCGTCCAACGTCCGCGCGTTTTCAAACGTCCGTCTACTTTTATTATCTCACCCGTGAATTTATTGTAATGAGGTGTGGGTAGTTCTGAATTCCCCATGTAGTAGTCAATGACATGGAGAGGATCGTACATGGGGATGTCCGTTGCCCAACCGCATCCAATACCGGATACCCCATTGACAAGTATCGTTGGAATAATCGGAACGAAATGGTGTGGTTCCACAATGTGGCCATCACTATTGTTGTATGTCAACACGGGTAGATCGGCCTCTGGAAAGGCATACTTCACCCACGATTGCATTTTCGTAAAAATATAACGATGTGATGCATGGTCTGCCCCTCCTTTGTGACGTGTACCGAATTGACCAATCGGTTCCAAATATGGTAGGTTGTTCGAACCAACAAAGTCTTGCGCCATGTTAACGATTGCATTTCCGATATTCATCTCGCCGTGGTGATAATGAGTGTCCAAGGCAACTTTACCGTTCAATTGCGCCACTTTTATTTCTTTGTTTGCCCCTTTCATCAGTGTATATAGAATCTTACGCTGTACTGGTTTCAGACCATCGTGTAGGTCCGCTATACTACGTTCATTGGAGGCTCTGGCGTGTTCTACCCAAGGCCCCGACACAAATGTATCGTACGTACGGCCGTCGCGATCATCACCGTATGTAGGTGGTCTCCTTACTACATCTTTGCGCCATTTTTTTGCCCATTCGTCGTCTTTAAATGCTTTCTGTAAACAATCTGGTGCACCTGACATCGGAAATGTGTATTTCTTCAGGTTTCTAAACATTTCCTTTGCTTCTTTGCTGGTAGAAGTGCCCAACCCTTTGTAGAATTTGTATCGTAGTTTCGGATATTGATCGATATATTTGCGCGCGTTCTCTTCGTTGAAGAATTCGTGTAACAGTTTTTTCCCATTGAATGCTTTTACCAAAGGCGTTCGCATCACCTTTATAAACCCGGGAATGCACAACAACCCCGGCCAGTGTGAACCAAACAAGGAAAATACCAATCCTCTAATGTGGAACCCATCGGTATCTTGGTCGGCCATGACCAGAACAGAACCGTAACGTAGGGATTTGACATCGGTATACTTTACGCCGTGTTTCAATCCCAATGATTTAATCACATCGGTAATGACCGCATTCTTGGACCATTTGTCCGTACCGGCAGTGTAACCATTGAGGATCTTTCCCTTGAGTGGATATGAACCATAATGTTTGCTTCCAACAACGGACATGCCGGCGAGTGCCAGTGCATTGGCGGAGTCTCCCTCTGTCAGAATTAGTGTACAACGGTGAGATTCTATTCCGCCTGCTTTGGAGGCGTCGGTCAGTTTCTGGACATCGACAGACCGTTGCTTTCTACCGTCGTTTCTGCTCAGTTTTTTATCATCTTTCTTACTCGCCATGTTCTCAAGAATTCTCATAAGGGTCGATGATTTCACGGCAGTTAGAAATGATTTTTGTAACTTGAATTCCGAACCGAATTTTTGAACCGGTAGGGTACAGGTCTCTTTAATCTGAGAGTCAAAGGTGGGGTTGACCAATTTGCAAGACAGAAACATGCTGAGTTTCCGCTTTACCTCGTAGGCTTTGAGTTTCAATCTCTTCAGAATAGGTTCCAGTTGCTTGTATATCTGTTTCCAAATATAATCAACATGCGTGCCGCCGTTACGTGTCCATATTCCATTGACAAAGGACTGTTGTTTAAAATCACCAGTTTGATAATTTGTACCGATGATTAACTGCCAACGTTTGTTGTCTTGACGAAATACGATATCTGACATGTAAGTCAATACGTACTCGTCCGGCTTCATAACAACTTCGTCACCGTTCAAGTAAACAGTCGTCGATGGGTTGCACATTTTCAGGTCATAAACACGTCGTTTCATCATGGCTATGGTCGCCTCCGGTATGTTTTGAATGCCAAACTTCGCCAAGTCTACCGCACAAACAACCGCGGTCCTTGATTTGGTGTCTTCGTAATCCGTAATACATGGTATGTCAACTTTGCTCATGTTGTCCTCCCATGTCTGAACGAAATATTTCTTTTTACGGTGATCCCATATGGATACTTTGAAATTGGTTGCAAATATATTGGCCAGTTTGGCACCATAACCATTGCGACCCCCTGTGAGACGTTCTTCCTTGTCATTGTAATTATTGGAAGTGCGCAAGTGACCAAAGACGAGGGTTGGGGTCCACATCTTTTCTTTTTTGTGCTTGACCACAGGCACGCATTTTCCATCGTTGTCCACAATGAATCCCTTGTTGGTGATGTTGACAGTGATATTGGCTGTTTTTCCTCTGCTGATGTTGTCAGAGGCATTGACAAGAACTTCGTCGAATATCTTGTACAAGGCGGGTATGACCTCCTGTTCCCCGTTGTCAATATTGGTATTGGTCCATACTACAGGATCGATAGACCCAACATAAGTGTCGGGTCGTTGGAGTACGTGATCTACGTCGGTTAATCGTTGGTATGGCATTTTGATTCAGTTTAAGTTTAAGTTTATACGTTTGTTTTTAGAAAAAAATATAACATAAATGTACTTTTTCGAACATAAATGTGCGTTTTAGAAGTTCGAGTCTCGTGCACTCGTCGCCCGCACCCTTCCAATGGTAAGCTTATGTTAACAGTCGGGTCACTTATGTCGGGCCACTTCGGACCATGTTAGTCGCTACTGTGTCCATACTACCCACTATCTTCAGCCTAAAATACTTGGGCCTATGTCCCTGTTGACCCATTTGGAGAGAGACCCTCTATCTGAAATTTTTTTTTTTTTTTATTTTTTTATATATTACGTAGTTGGTGCTATTGCATGTATAGTATAACAGGTAATAGTATGTATGTTATTCGATGTTTCCTCGATTTAGCAAAAAAAAAGTTTTTCTCTGAGTAGGGTGCCCTCTCAAAATCGCAATACAGGCACATAGGCCTGTTTATTTTAGGCTGAAGATAGTGGGCAGCAGGTAATTAGTGGGGCGTATATGGGAATAGCATTAGAATTTCAATCCCTTGCTGAACCCTGTAGCGATTCCTTGTATTGACCATCCGGTTGAAGGATTACGGAGGATGCCATCCCGCGGTAAATTATCAATATCGTATTTGTGGTCTTCGCCGGGTACCTCTGTTATTTCTATTAAATCGTCCCTTGTAGAATATTGTGAGTTGTACACATCTATTATCTCCTGTATTTCCTCTTTGTTCAAATATTGCGGTTTGTTGTTTCTACGACATGCTATAGGCTGGCTCGTGAAATATCTCGCACAAGTGAGCCGTTCCTGAAAAATCCACTCTAACATGTAAGCACAATTGTAACCGTTTATTGCCAGAAGGTTGTATGTTGCTTCGGTCTCATCCAACACGGAACTAACAGAGAACAACTTCTTTGTTAATTTGTCGTTTTGTATTTCTGTGTCTTCTGTGTCTTCTGTGGTAACTATCAACCCTTTTGCTACTTGTATGGCCATGTACAGTATCCTCTGAATATGGCCATTTCTCAATTGTCCGATGTCCGCAATTTGAAAATTAACGCTGTCTCTGTTTGTGCCCATAATTTTTTTATATGTTTTTCCCAATGTCCCCTGAATGTATGCCAATCCCTTTCCGTATCGATTGTAAACTCCGTCCGGAGACGATAGAAATATTGTACCGGTACTGGTCGCTTGAGATAATA
>Ga0209092_10001129_pt1 | contig 26720 bp, 34 predicted proteins | sample FraStrMetagenome_FD_187446 | JGI IMG/M metagenome (GOLD analysis project Ga0209092, IMG submission 187446) | Marine eukaryotic phytoplankton communities from Arctic Ocean - Fram Strait ARC3M Metagenome (SPAdes) (version 2) | ecosystem: Environmental > Aquatic > Marine > Oceanic | place: Fram...
CCCCATTTAAGGATATTACGTTGACGTTCATGTGGTGCATCATCGTACTCACACAAATCAATCTGGTCATCGTGAACAGTACGTCTTACGTAATCCAGACCACCGTCAACCATGTAGTGTTTACCATTGGCATCGGTGTATTCTTTATAGTCATGTCTATGTGTAGACTCTAGTATAGTCCCGTCTGGGGTTTGAAGTGCATTACGAATAAGGTGCATTACTGGTACTCCACGTTCGCCATACACTCAGTGAGACAGGCGACTAGGTTAAGTTCATGGTCTGCCACAAACGCATTCTTGTACTGATAATCAGCGAGAATGAGTACTAGTTGTGGAATAGACGTTGGGACAACATTACCTTCCATCGCATCATAGACACCACGAAAGATTGTTGCGGGTTCAACATCCATGTTGTTTACGACCCACGAACGCATCTTCTTGAAGTCCTTGGTCTTGAGGGACTTGAAAAGGATACTATAGTTCTCATTAAGGTCGTTTTGGATAACTACAGTTTCCAATTTACCAGAGATAGAGTGACGTTGACATTCATTAAGAACACGTCTCCAGTCTGGTGCGTGACGCATAATCACAGGGCCAATCACATCATTCTTATAAGACACACCCTCATTATCAAGGATGTTTTGTAGACGCTTCATGAACTGACCACACAAGTCTGCCATAGACTTCTTAGAAGTGTTGAACTCATAGACACCACAACGAGAGTGGAGTGGTTCGATTACTTTGTTCTTGAAGTTGCACGTCAGGATGAATCGACAGTTCTGGGAGAACTCTTCGATGAAACCACGTAGTGCGGGTTGGGTTGATTGTGCGTTAAGGTAGTCTGCCTCATCGAGGATTACAACCTTGTAACCACCAGAGAGAGATACCGATGAGGCAAACTGTTTAATCTTACCACGTAGGGTATCGATGTTACCTTCTTCGGAACCGTTGATGACGATGTAGTCAATACCAAGTTCGTCACAGATTGCACGTGCAACCGTAGTCTTACCAGTACCAGCCGTACCAGTGAATAACATATTAGGAATCTCACCAGAGTCTACAATCTTCTGAAACGTATCTTTCAGGTCTTGCGGTAGAACGGTGTCAGCGATTGTATGTGGGCGATGTTTCTCGACCCAGAGGAATTCTTTAGACATTGTGTCTCCATAATAAAAGTAATAAAGTGTTTCATAAGATATACATTGTACAGTATATGAAACAAAAAGTCAAGGTAAAGTTGGGGGGAATTTCACCCCCCGTATCAACGATTACTCGTCAACTGATTGTTCAGATTGATGCTCTTCACAGAGTTGGATAATCTGAACTGCTTGGTCACGTAGTTGTCCAATAGTGGATAACTCTTCACCTTTAAATCCACCTCGTTGTACTACAGTATCAATTACTGCAACTGTAGAACGAGATACCCGATTGCCGAGTTCGTAGATTGCTGTGTGGTCTTTTTGTTGTTGTGCTTTTGCCATCGTTTATTCTCCGTAAGTAGATGATTTTTCAAGTGCAATAAAGTATTCAATCGTAGACTGTTTACTCGTGAACTGTGAGATAAGTTTCGAACTGATACCGACCTCAAAGTCTTCGTTAACAACCTTAAGGTTACTAACATTCATGATGAAGTTGAAGTCAACTCCTTCGGGGTATGTACCCTCTACGTCAATAGAGAATGCATTACTCGTTGCGTCCTTACTGTCAACGACAGATAGACGAACCGCACCAGTTACAGGTCTGATAGAAATCTCATCATGACCAAGTGCTGCAGCTGCACGTTTTACTTTGCCTAACGTATCTGTATCTAGAGTAAACTTAACGTCCGCTTCTGGCATATTGATTTTATTGCCAGGCGAAGTCAACATCTCAGGGTCAGAGAAGAAGTACTTCACAGACGAACGACCAGTGGAATCACCAACAGTTACATAGTCCTTAGAGAACTTGAGTCTTGGGGAATCGACTAGGGACAGAACGTTCAGGAACTCGGTCAGGTCATAGATACCAAACGACTGGGGGAATGATTCACTCAGTTCAGCGGTAGATAAGACATTCCGTGCAACGGATATAGTTCTTAGTGTGTTACCTTCTGTGATAACAATGTTAGGGTTGATGGTTGAATAGTTCTTAAGAACGTTCAGGGTAGTGTCGGATAATTCCATAATGTATTTCTCTCTTGGTTTATTTAATAATATAGGTGAATTATACAGGATAATGCACAGGTTGTCAAGCTTTAATTTTACTAAAGTTCTTTTCTTTTACGAACTCAATCTTACGATGGAAATGTGCATCTTCGAGTTCACTCTTGTGGGAGATAACAAACACGTTGGTATCCTCACCCAATGTTGATATAATCTTCATGAGGTTTTCAATACCCTCTTCATCCAGCGATGAGTCAAATGTCTCATCAAGGATTAGTAGATTGGTCGCAACACTGTTCTTCATCTTCGCAATCTGTCTCCACGTAAATAGTAGGGACAAATCGATACGTTGCTTCTCACCTTCACTGAATGAATCGTAAGAGAATGCATCACGATGACGTGAACGGATGGTCTCTTGGAAACCCTCGTCTAAGTCAAAGTGTACGAAGAAATCTAGAATCTGTAAGTACTTGTTGGTCAACTGGTTGATAACTGGGAGGTACTGTTTAATAATCTTAGTCTTGATACCAGTATCTTTTAACAACTCACTATAGACTTGATTGTATGAACTCTGTTCGTTCAGTTTATACTTGGAGTCTTGGAGCTCTTCCTTGTCGGTACGTAGAGTCTCTAACTCAGAGTTCGCTTCAGACAGGTCACCACTCTCATTATCAATACGAGTGATGTCACTGTTGAGTCCGTCAATGTTACGGTTGAGTGTACCAATCTCCTGAGCGTTTGCACGAATAGTAGACTGCCATTCACGAATCTCATCTAACTTAACATTGAGTTCGTCTATCTGTGCATCCAATATAGTCTTCCTACTATCATGCATCTCTAACGCAGTTGCGATAGTACCCGCCTTGGTCTTACACGTATTGAGATGATACTCTTTTAACTTCTTGTCAATAGTTTGGTCACACGTAGGACACAAGTCCGTGGTCTCGTAGAACTTTGCCTGTTTAACGATTTCCTTCTGTTGTACCTTAAACTGTGCGGCAAACTCGTTGAGTTGATTCAACTCCGCATTGTTCTTATCAACTTGGTCACCGAGAACTTCGTATGTCGTTATTGCATTGGTAAGTGACTCATTAGAGTTATTGAGGTTGCGGATGTTTTCCTGTAAGTGTTTGATGTTGTCAAGTTTCTCTTTCTTCTGTTGCGAGGATATCGCACTCAGGTCACGGAGATACTTCTTCTGTGCGTTGATTTTAGTATCAACAAGATTTAACGCATGGACGTTACTAGCAATCTCACCCTTAAGGATGGCCATCTTCTCCTTTAACAGAGAGTTCATCTTACTGAACATATTGATGTCGAGTAGGTCTTCGATTACCTCACGTCTCGAACCACCTGTCAACTGCATAAAGGGTACAAAGGATGATGACCCTAGTACAACAATCTGGTGGAATGATTTGTGGGACAACATGAGAATGTTCTTCTCAAGCATCGATTGGTATTCTTTGGCGTGTGAGTCTTGGTTAACCATACTACCATTAACCCATATCTCAAATCGATTAGGTTTGATACCACGTACAACCTTATAGGTCTGTGTACCGATACCGAACTCTACCTCAACGACAGTACCCTTGCCATTAATGGTGTTGACCAACTGACCTTTGGATATCTTCCGATGGGGTTTACCGAACAGACCAAACGACAGGGCATCCAACATAGTAGACTTACCCGCACCGTTCTGTCCTACAACCAGAGTAGTAGGTGTCGTATCAAAATCGACTGAGGTAAAATTGTTTCCTGTTGATAGGAAGTTTTTGAATCGAAGTTTCTGAAATTTTATCATGATGTAATAATACCACAGCCGACACTATAAGTCAAGCTGTGGGTTTGAGTCCTCGTCATTGAATTCATATTCACTAAGTCCACACCAGTTACACTCTTGACCCGCCTCGACACCCAATAGGGTTGCTTCAGCTATACAATAGTGTTCCCATGTCGAGGACTTCTTTTCTTCTTTCTTACCAAAGATGGCATCCCAGTTGTCTCTGCCCTGTTTTGAAAGGACTTTGGACTGGATGTTATCTCCAGTAATGTCGTTCTTAGTACTCATACAATCTCCATACTCTGTGCTTCTATCATCAGACTTGATACTTCTTTCTTTATTCGTGACTTATCTAGGTCAGTATGAACAGCATCAATATAGTTGATTACCAAAGTCTCGGTGTCTTCTACCGACACATTGTCACTCACATTCTCACCAGTGAACTCTTTGAAGTCTTCCGCAATCTTCAGTTCATGAATCTTCTGTGCTTGTACACGGTCAATGAATCGTTCGAACTCATATGGGTCACCCTTGTTGGTAACGATAACCTTCACAAACTTATTGTCAAGATAAGAGAGGTCTTGGAACTTTGCCATGTTCTCGTGGTCGTAGTAAATCTTCTCAAAGATTGTAATAGGATTACGTATCGCTTCCATCTCTCTTGTTTCCATATCAAGCACATGGAAGTGTTTGGGGTCGTCACAGTCATTCCAGAAGAACTCCATCTGAGCACCAAGGTAATGGATGTTACCCATACTAGACTTGGCATGGAAGTGACCAGTCAGAACAGTCTCGAATCTATCGAACACACTCTTGTCCATACCTTCCATACATACCTGACCACGTGACATTTCGAAACCTTGTAGTTCCAAGTGTGCGCCCACGAGTGTTGCTTTTGTGTTCTTTAGAAACTCAAGTGTTGCTTTTTCGTTCTCAGGGTTAATCCAAGGAATCAATGCCATATCAGTTCCACCGTAGTTAATGACGCATGGTTTCATTACGAGGTTCACTTCATTCATGTAGTGACCTTGTAGTTCCTTCAGTGCGTTCAACTCATTGGTGTTCTTGTAGTACACGTCATGATTGCCAGGAATTATATCCATAGTAATACCATGCTTACGCATAGGTTCTAGGAATATCTTACGGTTATGTTGCAGTGCCTTGAAGTTGATTGTCTTACGGTTATCGTAATAATCACCCAAGTGTAGGATATGTCTGATATTATTTTCTAACAGATATGGAAAGAACACTTCAGTATAGAAGCGTTCCTGATATGCCATAAAAATGTCAGAGGAGTTGCGACACCCTGCGTGTGTGTCGTTAAGTATAGCCACTTTCATTATCTAATCTCTTTCTTCATTGGTAGGTGACATTATAACATTGTTGTCATAAAAAGTCAAGCATATGTTACTCTATAAAATTACCTAAGTCGGAATCAACCTTGACGGTACGTCTCTTGCGTTCCTTCTTAACAATCTCTTTCCACTCTTTATCCTTGTCCTTGATTTCATCAATACGGAATCTGAGTGTGTCAACGAATGCGTTGGCGATTTGGTGAGAATGGGCATCACCTAGTTCATTATCAAGAAACTGTTCAACACCAGCCTGTTCCATATAACGCATCTTGATGTCTTGTTGTTTCTTTTCTTTCTCAATCCTACGTAGGAATGCGAACCAAGAAATCTGGGTGAAGTATGCAAACGCATTAGGTTTACCAGTACGAGTTGCCGCTTCAATGTTGTAGTTCTCAATTGCCTTTAGACAGTTCTCTACTGCATCCATCACCATCTCTTCACGATAGGTGTAACGGACGAAGTTTGCCTTGTGGGATAGTCCCTCACATATCTTTAAGAAACATAGTGCAATGTAGTCAGGTACTACGGGGTGTGGAATTTTTGACTCCTTCGCTTCTAATACTTTTGTACAGTAATCCACTACGGACTGAGAGAACATTGCATTGTTTACATAATGCGGTTTGTCCTTCGGTTTTACTTTTACGGGTTTTTTAATTTCTTCAGTCATTTTTAATTTCCATTTTGTTTCTCAAATTAGTACTAGAGATGTTGTGATGTCTACCATTATAATACACTTCAAGACAATTGTCAAGCGCATAACCCTTGCCAGTGAAATCTTTTTCTCTGTACTCTTCACCAATAACTCTAACGTCAAACTGAATCAACTGCATTAGTCGTAACAAGTCCTCTTCTGACTCGTATGGGATTATCTCATCCACATACTTACAACCCTGAACTTGTACGTATCTTTCAGCTATTGATTGAACTGGTTTGTTCTTTTCGGGACGGTCTACACTAGGGTCGGTCTGTAGTCCTACTATAAGGTAGTCACAGACAGTCCGTGCTTCTTTAAGCATAGCGACATGACCCGCATGAAACAGGTCGAATGCGCTACAGGTGAATCCGATTTTATTTTTTTCTTTTAGGGTTGACAAAAGTTGTTACTCACTGTATAATAAGCTTTAGCGTTCAGGGAAGCTGAATACCATTAATGAACCTGTTCTGGGTCACCACCAAATAACTTAATAACGTTACTACCACTATCCATGGAATGTAACATCTTATCAATCTTATCTTCGGGAGCTCGTCTTTGGGTTTGTGCCTTCTCTGAGAATGTCTGATTGTATTCTTGTTCACGAGATGCATTCATCTCTGCCATTTCAGTGACAGCCTCATGATATTGTACTAACAAAGTCTCAGGTGGATATGCTGTACCCACAACATTGTTGACGTTCATAATCATCAAATCATCTGGATGTTCTTGGTATACCATCCATGGTCTGAATGAGTAATACTTTATCCCATCGTCAGTTTCTACTAATACCAGACGCATTGCTGCACGAATCAATATTTCGTCTTCGTGTTCAACACCCCATTGCACCACTTCACACACAACCTCTTCACCAGATGTTGTTTTAAATTGTCTCAATTCTTTATCACTCATTTTAAATCCAATTTATATATGTTATAAGGAAACTGCTCTTTAGTATATATCTTAATTCTTTCTGCACTGTGGCGCAGTGTAAAGTTCTTATGTGACTTAACGTGAAGGTCATCCGCTATATCATACAATTTGGTCACAGAGCCATCATCAGACTTCCTCAGTCCTCGCCCTATCGATTGCAGTACCTTAACCTGACTCTTACTAGGGGATGCGAATACTATATTGTGCAAATTCTTAATATTGATACCTGTACTGAATGTTCCAAGACTCGCCACAATAATCGCATTCTTCTGTCCTTCCACAATACCTCGTATCTGTTCACGGTCAGATGTTTCGACTTCTCCTGACACATAGTACACAGGTCGGTCACCTGCTTTATCCTTAATCATATCGAATAACGGTTTACCGTGTTTCTCTACGAATTGAAATAGAACCAGCGTATTACCTTTCTGGTCTATCGTAAGGTTACTTATAAGTTTATTACGTTTCTCATTTGTGACAATATAGTCCATTTCCTCTTGGTAAGTCTTACCCTGCATCATGACACATATGTCATTATGATAACGCAATAACAATATAGTAATATCTAACTTTGCGAGTGTACCCTTCTCTTGCAAATCCTTGGTCATAGTCACTCGCCTAGTCGGGCCGAACAACCCTTCCAGTACAAGTTTATTGGTCTCTGTACCGTCCAGCGTACCTGTAGTGCCGAATCGATACTCCGCATTCACACACTTGTTCATTATACCAGATAGAGATTTTGCCTTAAATAGATGAACCTCATCACCAAACACACAACCCATTGTCTCGAACCATTCCTTCGGGAACTTATAGATGGACTGCCATGTAGAGATGATTATAGGTTTTGTCGTGTTCTTGTCTTTACCACCATAGATACGATGTACATTATTAGCCACATCATAACCATAGTCCTCAAAGTCTTTGTACAGTTGTTCCACCAAACTTGTAGTAGGAACAACAATAAGAATCTGTTTATCAGGGTATCCGTCCATGTACCATCGCATTAGGTTATAGATGATATATGACTTACCACTACCTGTAGGCGACAAAAGGATTGCACGTTTCTTTTCGATGCCGTGTGTGACCGCATCATACTGATAGTCATATAATGGAAAGGGTAGACCAAGTTCTGACTGGAACTTTATTAACCATTGATGGTCTACTTTGTTAGTCAGTGCGGGATGACCGTAATCAGTCTCTTGTAATTGGAGAGGGTACATACGGTCAGTACAAAACTTTTTCAGATGTTCGTAGAGACCCGCATTTAACTCACGAGTAATCTGATTAAAAAGTTTGATTTTTCCGTCCCACTTCCTCGTCTTAAATGCTGGCATATATTTATGGCCAGGCACAAAGAACGAGAAGTAGTCACGGAGTTCTTGGAGTTGATGCTGATTACAATCAATCAACATCATCGCATGGTCTCTCAGGGAGACGGTAATAGTATTAGGTAGTGTCATACATCTATATATGTACGAATTAACTACCAGCTTCGAAACTTCTCCAACGTATCATGTTACCAATTGTCTGATGACGCCAGTTGAGATTATTGACAATCTCAGTGAGGGTTTCTACAATAGTTTTGAGATACTGGATTGTCATCTCGGACTCTTGTATTTCTTTGTCGGAGTCGTAATAATATTCTTTGAAGTTCTTGGTGGTCGCACTAAGGCCCTCATAGGGGTCATAAGCCCACCCCCGTGCCTGAATATCGTCCTGCGACATCTTACCTTCATAATAAAGGTACTTGTCCTTGAGTAAGGTTTTCTGTTTGAACTCTGACTTCTTCAGTCGAAGTTTAGTCAGAGACAGATACTCAAGATACTTTGCATGGAGAGAAGGAGTCACACGAGAAGTCTCGTCTAACTGGTGCGGACTTATTTGGGAGTCTTCTTTCCACTCCGCTAAAATACTTTCTAAATCAATCATAATATACCATAATGTGTTGTTAAACTATTTCGAATTGTGAGAACCTAAATTGTGCATCAAATGTTACGTAAGTAGTATCGCCAGTAGTAGACACGAATTCTATCGCACCAAGTCCTGTAGGTACACAATCCTTATAACGAATCTTCTGTACAGTGTTGTTCGCACTAGACAGAACGTGTAGAGTTATGTCTGCATAGGTAGGTATCTTGGTTGTACGTTCAAGTGCGGATACCTGACCATCATTCACTATACGAGTCATCCAATCAAACATCTCTCGATAGGATGTCATGTTCTCGTCAAGGATGATAGAGAAGGACACTTCCGAGAATGTCATCTTGTCACCAGCTAAAGGTACAGATGTAATTCTACGTACAGGTAATTCCAAAGGATTTAACTGAGCGCCTGGATGTGACACAGACTGTGCAAAGTACTCCATGTTGGGATACTTTGTTCGGTCGATTACTACCTTAAACCCAGTAGGTTGTAGGTAGTTTAAGTTGGTTGTCAGTTCAGAGTTATCTATCTGAACATTAGATGTGATTGCCATAATATCCTCTCATGTATTATATATGCTATTTATAAGAGTTAGTGAACGGAATCTTGTTTTCTCATATTTTCTGTGAGTTGTTTTACGACACCTTCCCAGTACTGTTGACCCCAATCAGAGTTAGCACGTATCTGTGCCGCAAGAGCGTTCGCAATCAATCTATGATAATCATACCTCATCGTCATAATCCTTATACTCTAGAATTGTCAGTTCGAGTGCCGACTGGAAAGAACCTATTAACGACACACCAGATTCACGGTAAGACATAAAGTAAAAGTAAAATGACTTAAGCATTACAATGCACCCTTCCCTTACCAATCCATTCAAGTTCTTCGAACTTCTCTTCGAAGGTCTTACCAGAAACGGTAAACCCTTCTTCGTGCATCGCTTTTAGTGCGAACTTCACTGCTTCTTTTGCGGTATCAAATGCGTACCACTTCAATTGTGATTGGCCAGTTAGTGCCAGTCTTACTTCATACATTTCTTTATTACTCATATTATTTAACCTCTATTTTAATAAATTTTCTACGTGACTTCGAGAACTGTTTCATTGGTTTCTTGTACATAACAGCTTCGGTCTTACCTTGCGGAATCATACCCATCAATTGACCTGCGTCATTGACAATGTATGTATGGTTGGGGACATAAGTATATGAACCCCAGTCAGTGACTTCTTTTAAATACTGCATTATGCAACCCTCTTCTTACGTGGTTTGAAACCTTTGACTTCCATTGCTTGCATCGGACTGGTTTGTTCACTCAGTGCTTTATACTCTTCAATGGTGAAGTTCTTAACTAGGAAGTTAACCCAGCTCTTCCAAGGTTTACTACCATACTTGAATCTTGCAACAAAAGTGCGTTCTGGCATACCATACCAAGATGGGTGACAGTTCGGAGACACTTGCTCCATAGTGCGAGAACCTTCGAACGCACCTTGATACATCAAGTACATACCGTCCCACGTGAATAGTTCTTTATCAAATTTAGTCATAATCATTTCCTTTCTCTAGTTTATGTACTTATTATAACAACAACAGCAACGTTTGGCAACACTTATTTTGCATATTCTACAAGTATTTTACCTTGGTCAATCTCATCGAAGACCTTATCCATTGCTTGGACTATCCATGGTTGGTTCTTCTCAACAGCATTCTTATAGTCTTCCTGTAGTGTATACAGGTCTTGTTCTTTGATATACTTCATAGTCACTTCCTTTTTCATTATCTAAGTACTTATTATAACAACAACAGCAACGTTTGGCAACACTTATTTTCATTTAATTTAGTGCTTGACTTATATTGCTATATACTGTAGAATGGTAAACATAACTGAGGAATCTACATGATACTTACACAACCTGACGCAGAATACGCTGCGAATGTCTTTACCGAGTTCTTTGCGAACTTTGAACGTATTGACGACTATATGAGACAGATTAAGATGGAACGCATGGACTCTATGCCCTTCACTTTGCCTGGCATGGGCCCTGAAGAGGATATGTTCAACAACTTCGATATGCACCCCAAGGATATGGAGTTCAGTATCGCAACCGCACATCGTGACCAGTTCATGTCCTATATGGATATCACCACGTCCGCACCTGTAGAGGCGTCAATTCCAGGCAAGATGATGAACTGGGTAGTACGTGAGAAGAACAGTGGTATGGTTGTGGGTATGATTCGTTTCGGTTCTCCTACTATTAATAGCAGACCACGTAATGAGTGGTTGGGCAAACCTCTGGACACCATGAATGGTGAGGTTATGAAACGATTCAACAAGACCTGTATCATGGGATTCAACATCGTACCAGTACAACCGTTCGGGTTCAACTACCTTGGTGGTAAGTTACTTGCAGCTATATGTACCTCGCATACGGTACGTGAGACACTTAATAAGAAGTATGATGCAAACATCTGTATGTTCGAGACGACCTCCTTATACGGTAATGCCAAGGGTGGTGTGTCTATGTACTCAGGTATGAAACCACTATTGATTGGTAATGGACAGACAGACTCTAACTTTGCGCCACTCATCAATGATGACAACTATCGTACATTGAGTGACTGGTTCATCAAACGCAATGGGGGTGAACCTCTTGTACCAAAGGATGCATCATCTCGTAAGTTAAAGACTCAACAGAAGATGGTATCAATCATCAAGAACTCTCTAAAGGAATACGACATGGACGCATACACTAAGTTCTGTCAAACCTTTATTGATGCAAAGGGACTAACACAACAAAAGAATTCATACTACTCTACTATGGGATATGACCGTGAGAGTGTGAAGAAGTATCTCAACCTTGAGACCGACACAATCGTCAAATCAGATAACTATGACCGATTCAGTCTTGAGGGTGTGACAGATTGGTGGCGTAAGAAGGCAACCAATCGATATGAGAATCTTAAACAGGATGGTCGTTTACGTACTGTGCAAGAGACTTGGAATACAAATGCAAAAGATATTGATATAATTAGATAAAACGCTTGCCATTATAGTAAAGGTGTTATATAATGAACGGGTTATATGAGATAAAAGTCTTATATATAATTGTAAGGCATTCATACCGAATGTCACAAAATAAAATAATCAGGAGATTATTATGATTAGTAAAAGTACTAAATTTAGTGAAGTGTCTGGGGCACTTGCAACCATCACTGGTGTTGTATCCGTTCAGGAAATCATCGACGCCATCCTACAAATCGACAACTTCAAGTCAAAGACATTGGTCAATATGAAAACCAACGCTACGTATAACCCCAATGAAGTTGGTGTCGTTCCTCTAAGTAAACTTTATGTCGATGTGACCTACCAACGTGTTCTTCGTCTTAAAAAGTTAGTTAATAAACTAAAGAAGATGAATGGATATGATATGTACTCAGCTGGGGTTATTGATATAGCAATTCGACCTTGTGGTGATAGTTATGTGTGGGATGGTCTAAGACGTTGCGTCATGGCTGGACTATGCGGATTGACTCATGTGAAGTCATCTCAGTTTATACACCCAATGAGTTCTTCAATTAGACGATGCCAAAAAACAGAAGCACAATACTTCAAGTCTCGTAATGCTGATAACGAAAATATGAAGGCGGAAGAAATTTTCAAGTCGGAAGTTGTCTTTGGTGACCCAAGGGCTTTGGAACTTCTTGAAATGATTAAGAACTGTGGACTTGATATTGAGGGGTTAAATCCTCTTGGTGGTAGAGTGTTTGGTGGATTTGTCGAATTTCGCAACGTTTATTTCTCAGAGACGAATGGTCTTAGTCATATGTCAGATGAGTGGGTGAGAGTCGTTGATAATTTCATAATCGCTGCGTCAATAATCAGACGAGTTTATCCAACTGGGGTTGTATCAGGATACTTTCTCACAGGACTGTATGAACTTCTCAAACATAACGATGATTGTGATTCCTCGTATGATGAAGAAGAAATAATCGATGCTTTTAAAACCTATGCGGTTACGCACCCTAAACAAACGGACGTGATTCGAGGTAGATTGGCTGGTAACGCAAAGGGTAGTATTGCATATCTTATTGCAAGAAGGGTCTTGAAAGACACCAATGGTCTTGTCAATTCTCTGAATTTGAATGGAGATGATGTCACATTAATGGACGAATTAATACTAGAAGCGGCTTGACTTTAACTGTATAGTGTGGTACTATATAATAACAATGCGGAATTAGTATAATGGCATTACAGGAGGTTTCCAACCTTTTGACGGGAGTTCGATTCTCTCATTCCGCTCCAATCTAAAACCAATCGGGGGACTCCATGTCCCCCTTTTTTATTCTTATTCCTTTGGTTCGGTCTTAGCGGTTCCAGTCTTAACTGCAACATCTTTAATTAGATTAGAAGTTACGTCAAGAAAACCTGCGGTAATACCGAAAGTGTCTGAACCAACACCCTTGATAATCCCACCAGCGCCATCTACTGTCGCATCAACTGTACTACAAGCAGTCAAGAACAACATGGCAGATATGATTAAAAGTCTCATATCAATCTCCTGTTGGTGTCTTTCCGATTGTGGGTTCCTTTCCACTAGTGCGGTACGTACCACTTGATACGCAGAGCATCTTCCATGTATGTATTTATAAGACAAAAAAAACCCCCATCCGAAGATGAGGGTTTAAAGAACGGTGAGTTAACCTCACTCTTCTTATATACAGATTAAGTCAAGATGTTAGTAATCTTGAAGATTCTGTAGTACTGGTTAGTCTTAGCAGTAGCAAGACCGTCCGAAGGTGTAGCACCAACGAATGGGTTAGATGCCATACCATAACGAGTTTTGAACCCGATACGTGGTTGGAAGTCATCTTCGCCAACAGCTTTAACCATTTGTAATGGAACATATGGGCAGTAGAATACACCGCTGTCATATGGGTTAGTACCCTTATAACCAACAGTTACATAGTCTACGTTGGCATATGGGTCAATGTACACACGGATGCGTCCATTTAACAAACCAGCAAAAGTGTTACCAGTGTCATCAACCTGAAGGTTGTTGTTGATAGCAGGAGCATAGTCCAAAGTACCAGCAGCAGCAAGTGCAGTAGCAACATCTGAAGAACAGATTACTACGTTACCTTTACCACGTCTAGTTTCTTTAGCAATGACGTTACATTCACGGTCAATTTGAACACCAAGACCTTTGAACTTCTCAGCAGACCAACGACCATCGGTGTCAGCAGACATATTGAAGATACCTTTAGCGGTAACGTTAGACTGTTGAGCACCAGTTTTTGCTTGACTGTTTACAGTACGGATAACTTCTCGGTTGATTTCCGCAAGGATTTCAGTAGAGAGGATGTTAGCCAGTTCTGTTTCAGCGTCAAGACCGTGGATTGCTTTAAGGTCTTGTGCAAGTTCTAGAGTGTACTCAGCTTTCAAAGCACGTGACTTAGCAGTAACAGTTTGACGTTCGATGGTGAAACCCATCTCGTTGAACGCTGAACCACCAGTACGACCAAGTGCCTCTGCGTCTACAGTTGGCATTCCGCCAGCAGCAAGACTAGTTAGACGAGCGCCTTCTGAGTCAATTCCGTTCCAACCAGAAGCGTTATCAGAATCGTGAGTACCAGAACTATCACCAGAGAACTGAGTCTCAGCTTCGTTGAATAGTGCTTCACGGTTACCAGTTGCTCCACCCTTATAACGTGACTTCATCGCAAAGATGAGACCAGTTGGGCCGTTCATTGGTTGTACACCACATACATCGTATGCGATTAGGTTAGGCATTGCACGGCGAACCAGTGAAATTAATACTGGGTCAAAGTTGTTTACTGAACCAGTGTTATTAGCACCAGAAGCAGCGTTTTCGGTCATGAAGCCATGTGATGCAGTATTCTGCTCCATCATTGCTTTTTCTTGGTTTTCAAGGATAACGGCAGTAACAGAACGTCTGTGATTGTCCATTATCGGGCCAGCTGACTCTTCGTTTAATACGGGAGCCCATTTTTCGATTAGTGTATCGTAAGATTGCATTTTTAATATTCCTATAATTTAGATGCGTTTTTTCGGATTGCGGTTAAGTAAGATTCCATTACAGAAGAGACTTCAGTTGTTACGTCTGCATCTTCTTGAATAGCTTCTACTTCTCCATCATCAGAGATTTCTTTGGTAAAGTACGACTCTACGACAGTTCTAACTTTGGCGGCGAAGGAAGCTTCGTCTTCAAAATCAATACTCTCTACGAGTGACTTCAATTTTTCTACTTGAGTGTCTGCAAGGTCACGTGACGATTCACGAATAATCGTTTCACGTTTGTAAACTTCCAGTTCTTCGGTAGTGTCAATAACTTTCTGAGTAGTTTCGTTGAGTTTAGTTTCCAACTCTTCTACGGATTCAGCAAGTTCGTCAACTAGGTCAACCTTGGATTCGGGAACATCAATGTAAGACTCAGTAAATAAGTCCTTCATTTTCTCCATGAAAGTCTCGGCAATTTCAGTACGGAGACCGTTCTGGATTGCAACTTGATTTTCTTCGACCCAAGTTTCAACTACATAGTTCAGGTAGCTGTCTACTTTTTCTACAAGTTCTGATTTAGTAGAAGATAATTCTTCTGCTAACTCTTCCTTGTACTGCGCTTCTATACGGTCTACTTCTTCAGACAGTTTAGATTTTACAGCTGCTTCAAAAATTACAGCAGTTTTAGCTTTAAACTCATCACTGAGTGTTGCTTCAGATTCGACTAATGCGTTCAGTTCAGCAGAGGTATCAAGTTGTGTTTCCACAATTGAATCTTCGCCTTCTTCAACTTCTTCACCCATCATCTTACCGTATGAAGCTTTCAGTTGCTCTTTGTTCTGTTGATGCAACTTCATGCTCATAGCATTAATCATGCCTGCTTTTGTTTTTGGAACAGGAGATTTTTTGGTAGCGTCTGCTGCTTTGTCTACAGATGCGATTGACTCTTCTTCGTCAGTTGCATTTGCATCTTTAGCATTCCCCTTTGCTTTTGGCTCTAGGGCGCCACCTTCTTCGAGAGTTTCTTCCACAATGTCGTTAATGTCTTCATCGTGAAGTTCAACTTCGACTTTATTTTCTTCAGTCATAATTGACTCCTTTACATATTAGATTTAATTAACGAGAGGAAATTTTTGAACTCTCGAACACTTGTCTCATATAAGACAGTTTTCGGAGCGTTTCTAATTTCAGTCTCCATTTTTTCAATTACTTGAGGTGTAAGAACACCGTTATTCCAGACCCAGTCTACACCTTCCATTATACCATTAACGAAAGCTTCAGGTGCGCTAGGGTCTTGTACTATATCAACAGTACTAAGAATAAAGTCGTCTTTGACGACCATTGCGCCATTTCTTTGCTCAAGACTACCCATACCACGAGTTGACACTCCTAGTTGTACACCACCTTCAAGAAGACCTTTTACAATCTTACCCATAGGAGTATCCAATATTTGTGCCTTTCCGACCACATCATTTCCCTCAAACTTGAGAGAGGTGATGAGATGCGAAACTTTGTCCAAGTTAACTGTGGGGCCTTCAGGATGATTTAACTCACCTACCGCCCGCTTCTTGTTAACCTGTTCTACAACGTACTTGTCTACTGCCCTTTCCATAATGGCTTTGGGGTAAACACGTCCGTTACGATTCTTTTTATCCGCCTGTGCGAAAACGCCTTCAATAACGTATGATTTATCACCGTTATCTTTCTTCTCTATCAAACAAGATAGAGTTTCGTTTTCTGTAAACTCTGTAATTAACTTCATGTTAATTCCTTTATTACTTTTTCAGCAGACTTCTCTGCATCCTTTTGTGATTTGAAGGCATCCAAACGGTCACCATCAATATATACCACAAACGGTAAAGTCCCCTTGTCCTTAACAATAAGGACGGGGATGCGTTTAATCTTTTTATCGAAGACCACTTCCCCTTTCGGTTTGCGGTCTTTTAATTCTGTAAGAATTTCTTTATAAGATTTCATACTATTATTTATAAGAATTAGATTTTATAAATAATATTAATCTTCGTCTTCCAGTTCAGCGATAACTTCTTCTTCGTCTTCAACATCATCATCTTCTTCAGACTCTATCTCTTCGATATCTGAGTCATCGTCATCATTAAACATAGTGTTTGCAACAGCAACACGTTGTGCTTCAAGTGCATCCGCCATCTTATCTTGAATAAGACTCTGGAATGAACCCGCAGCTGCGTTTAGTTCACCATCAGTAATGTTGTCAATTAACTCTTGTACCGCAGATACTTCTGCTACTTCACCTTCTGAATTTTCTATTTCACTCATTCTACTTCCTCATCGTCTTCGTCTACGGTTGCGTTTTCACCTTCGACTTGTTGTTTCATTTCTTCGATATCCTCATCAGAGAACATCATTACGTTTTTCATTGCCCACTCACGTGAGAAATATTCACCCACATACTGAGACACTTGGTCAAGAGTCTGGAGTCTATTCTGTAACAACTCCGAATTCTTTAATTCAGTAAAGTGATTATCTCGCTGGAAGTCTACCGTGATAAAACTCTTCCACTCATCCCAATCCTGTTCAGTGATAACACCTTTCAGTATGAGTTGCTTCTTGAGTATACCAGTAAACAGTGTAGCGAAACGTTTACGTAGACGGTCAATGAACTTCTGGAACTTAACTTCGTCCCTAGAGATTTCGGTTGAACGACCCAACGTAAAACTCGACTCCTGTTCTAAACGGGCTACAGGTACGTTCAATGAACGATACAGTCTCTTCTGGAAGTAGATGATGTCATCTATCTGTCCAAGGTTCTCACCGCCAGGCAGTGTACTAATCTCAGTACCACGACCACCTTCTCTACGTGGTAACCAGAAGTCTTCCAACATAGACATATGTTTACGGTCATCTTTCAATTGACCCGTACTAGAATCGTAAACAATCTTGTTACGATAACGTGCCATGATATCACGCATATATGCTTCTGACTTATTACGAGGCATATTACCTACGTCAATATAGAAGATACGTCTTTCAGGCGCACGTGCGAGACGATAGATAACAAGACTGTCTTCCATCATACGTAATTGGTTGATAGGTTTTAATGCCTTATGTAGATAGGACACAACCTGTTTCTTACTAGGGTCTAGTAGACCACTTGATACGTAAGAAACACTATCGGGAGAAAGTTTCACACCTTGGTTGGTGCCTGACTTCTCTTGATAGATATAAAATTCTGAGACCTTTTCGACAATCTTTGCACCTGTCAGTTGGTCTTTCTTATGTTTTACTTCTTTTACTTTGCGAATCTTTGCGGCATCAATCGTTCTGATTTCTTGGATACCAGCCTTAAGATTGGATTCATTAACTACGAGGTGGTGGTATATACGACCATCAACATAGAATGAACGGAATATGTCATGACCCAAATCTGTGAACTTCAACATACCATAGATGTTGTTGAACTCTTCGGTCATTTGTTTTTTGATGTTGTTAGGTGCTTCTACTTTGTCTAGATTGATTTCACATGAGATGTCCATCTCTGAACCAATGATTGATTCATTGACGATATCTTCTACAGCAGCATCTACTTCAGGGTGTTGTGCGACACCACGGTACTTCATTATTAACTGTTGGTTGTCTTTTGCCTGACTGCCTTCCATGTCAATGTACTGACCATAGTGACTACCAGACGCAGTAACGTAACCCGCACCATCTTCATCGGTGGGAGCAACAATCGACTTTAACTTCTCTGATTCTTTTTCGGCTGCCTTGTTAGCGTTTTGACGTTTTAACTCGAAACCGAAGAGTTTGAGAATACTGTTATCTTGTTCTGCCATTTATCGTTCCTGCAACACGTTTGCGTTTTCCATATTATAAAACCTAAAATAAAAGGGTAGAGTTTTATACCCTACCCCCTTATCTATAACTAGATTAACTAGTGGTATCTGATTCCCAATATTGAATCTGGAAGTCAACTGTAAACTCTTCAATAGCGTCTACTGTCTCATAACTCACGTCAATAGCACTGACGCTTGTTGGAAAACACCCACGGAAGTTATAAGTCTTCAGTGTAGTACCATCTCTGTCCAACTGCTCGATAATCAGGTCTGCTTGATAATCAACTGGATTACTAAGACCTGTATTTTGCTGATGAGCATTCATACCATTCATCCAACGTTCCATAGCATTACGGATTGCGAAATCGGTATCATTAATGATAGTAATTGTCCAAGGTTCAAATGTTCGGTCACCCGCCATTTTTAATTGACGACCTCGGAACGGAACTTCGAATACATTCATTACTGAAGCGGGTAACTGTGCCGTCTTACACAAGAAGGATGTAAGTTCTACATCACCCCCTGCATAGCCAGGAAAGTTGACCGTTGTTTTAAAGAGGTTGGGACGTGCGCCCCCGCCTCTTAGTTTTGATTTAAAATCATCTACGCCTAAAATTGCCATTTCTCAATACTCCTTTATACTGTGCCAACTACTTCTTCAAACTCAACACCAGTTCTAACTGCAACAAAATTCAATGTTACGTAGTTAATAGAACGAGCGGGTTTGATGAAGATAGAAGCAATGAATTCATTACGGTCAACAACAGCAGGCGTGTTATTGGTTGTATCACAGATTACTCGGAAGTCCGTGATACCACGTCTACCTTGAATCTCACGAAGGAACGGTTCAACGATGTTAACGAACTCAGCACGAGTAAACTCGTCATTGAATTCAAACATTACGTTACGTCCTGCAATCGAAATTGCACGTTCTACAGCGAGGAACAATCTACGAACATTAATTCTGTCAAATGCAGAAGGTCTTGATTCGTTTGTCTTATCACCGAAGAGCATGATGCCTTCGCCTGGGATATTTGCGATTGGGTTAATACCAACCTTGTACAATGCATCTCTTTCCGCTTTAGTCGGAGATACTACGATGTCGGTAATACCAAGGTAACGACCACGTCTAGAACCAGCAGGACTGAACCACGGTGCAGCGACTAAGTCGGTTGCAGCCATAAGACCAGCAGTGGAAGATGCAGCAGGAATCTTGATATACTTATCATTGTACTTATCAAATACTTTGATGTAGTTGTTGTCCTGTACCAAGTAAGACGACTTCGTGTATGTGTTGTTACAAGCAAGAACACCAGCGTTGGTGCCTAAAGTAATAACAGCGTTACGAGAAGGTGATGCAACAGCAACACAGTCCTTACGTATAGAAGCAGCAGTAGCGACTAAGTCATTTACGACAGTAGTAGCGGTTGCGTCAGCTAATGATTCAGGTGCAATTAGAAAATCTACTTCGATGTTATCTTTGTCTTCGAATTTATCGAATCCACGAAGAACGTCATCGGTTCCAAGGGAAGAGGAAGTTATTCCAGAAGCAAACGACCAAGTATCTTGCATATTAGTAGCGTTACCACCAGTTTTAAAATCACGAGCATCTACAGCGGGATTACCCCATTGTGTGCTTCGTCCACCAAGGTCACTAGTTCCGTCTGAGTCACCACTATGTAGTTGACCAGAATAAATCCAAGCAGAACGATTCTTCAATACGTCTTTAAAGTAGTTTGATGTTCCATCAGGAGATTTTGCGTTTGAAGCAACAGATAGGTACGGGAATGTTTCTAGGACTGTGCCGGGCGTTCCAGTAATATCACCAATCTCATCGATAACTGCAATGTGGATTTCATCGTTAGATGCACCAACACCAGTAGCGAAAGGAGATGTGCCTGGAGCTCCATCGAAAGAACCTTTATAGGCCCATGCGTTGAAGTTTGTTAACGAACCATTAGCACTGTCTGTTCCTGTAATAGAGACCTTTAGTGAGTTACCAATCTTGCCAGGAAATTTCGCAATAAAGGCACCATCAGAACTATCTAAAGCAAGTGCTTCAAATGCGTCTCGGTTACCAATAGTCTGTGCAGTTACCGAACCTAACGAGGTATGGTTTGCGACAGCGTTTCTAGCATCGGAGTCCTGTTCACGTACTACGTACAGTGAATTGGAGTATCTTAAAAAATATGCAGCAGAGTGGAAGTCTACTGAGTTTGCATCGATTGGTGCGCTGAATGTGCTTACTAGACCAGTCTCATCTGAGACTAATGTTGCAACACCGACTGGGCCCCATCCGAAGTTTCCTACATATGCACCAGTAGAAGTTTGCACATTGGGGACTACGCCCGTCAGGTCAATTTCTTTTACTGTTACAGCAGGAGAAGCAGAGGGAGTAAATAAAGCCATAACTTTTTTCCTTTAGTTTTTCTAATTATAAGTTTTCATAATACGGTAAATTCTTTCACTTACCTTTATTTATACATTACCTTATTTATAGAAAAGGGCTTGACAAATTATGTAAAATAGTGTATAATCCTAGCTCTTCAGGGGAAAGCTGAATACCTTTATTACCACTCGGTTCCACCTTCGAATGCGTGCCATCCTCTAGTCGAAGTCTCTTCTTCTTCTATATCCTGTAGTCCATTATCAATGAAACCAACTGGTGGTACGTCATCGTCAATCTCTTTCATCTTCCTTGCAAACATCATCTCTTTAAGATTAATGTCTGTCATGTCAGCAAAGAACTGTGACGTTACAAAGTATCCGAACATAACCAGATTCATCATTAGGTCATCGTGGTTACCATCAGAAGCTTCGTATGACTGACCTCTTGAAGTAAAGGTTGATATCTCCATGATGGTATTCTCATCAACGATACTCAACTTCTTCTCTTCCAATATATCCTTAATAGAAGAACAACCAAGTCTCTTGGTCTTCCTATTTATCTCTATGCCAATTCGGTCTGCCTTGACTGCGGACTCCATATGAAGGTTCTCATACTCTAGGTCTTGATACAGTCCATTACACACAACCGTACCTTGGTCGTTTGATTCAACAACAACATATGCCTCATTGTAGAAATTTGCATACTTATATATAATATTAGGAAAGAGTAATGGAGAAATAGTATTATTGCGATAGACAGCAACCTGTTTGAAAGGTCTTGTGCTAATGTCGATTACGTTAAACGTAGAATAATCTTGACCTCTTCCTTTTGATACGTCCACACACATAACATATTCGTGTTCTTGTTCTGGATTGTCATATATTAAAAAGTCACCCCCTTCACGATGAGATGAGGGTTGTGTTGCACGAAACCCCAATAGTGTCTCGGCATTAATTAGGGTGTCACCTGTTCCGAAGAAAGTATTGCCAAATTCTTGGTCAAACTGTAATTGGGATGTATTACCTATCGTCTGTTTCTTCCATGCCTCGTCTCGGCCCGGCACATCATACCAGTTCACTGTAAACGGAATGAAGTCATTTACCTTCTGTACCGCACCTTCCCATATCTTATGGAACGTATTACCGATACCATTTGCGGTAGATGTAATGATAACCTTAGTATCTTTACCCGCAGAGATAACAGGATAGGTAGAAGTGTAGAACTCATTTGCACGTTCAACAAACGCAAACTCATCTAGGAACAATAGGTTAACCGACATACCACGAATAGAACTACCAGAGGTAGATGCGGCAATGATACGTGAGTTGTTACTGAATTCGATAGAACCCTTGTTGAGTGCCTTAGTGCCCGGCTGAAGGAAGAACGGAAGGTTCTCCAACATGAGTGTGACACGACCCAACATCTCCCTTGCAGTAGAACCTTTGTTCGCAAGTACAGCAATGACCTTCTCACTGTGGAAGACCGCAAACCAGAGTATGTAACCAACCGAACTGATTGATTTACCTGACTGTCTACACGCAAGTACGATAGAGAATCGGTTTTTATTGAAGTGGTCAAACATCGTCTCTTGATATGGATACAAGTCAAACGGCACTAACCCGTCATCCAGAGAGATTACTTTTAGATAATTCTTACAGAAGTATACAGGGTCACTCGAACACTTTAAGTATTCTTTGATTTCCCATTCGGTAAAACTATGTTGAACTCCATCACGCTTAACATTAATGTTACCTAGATAGGATTCATTCCTGTTCGGGTTCGACATCTATTATGGTATCCACTTGTTTTTCATTCTGTATAAGACGTTGTAGGTCTGTGGTAGTTCCTACGAACAGGTTATTGGTAGTTGTACCACCAATTTGTTTGGGTTCATCGGTCTGGTTGATTTCCTTGTGTTTCTTATTCAAGTCCATCAGTTTGTCAGTGACATCTGCCATGTTCTTCATCATACCAGATAGTACTTCAAAGGCACGGGGGTGTTCACTCTCACGTGCCACCTCAATCATCAAATCCATACTCTCCCTACCCTTCTCGATTATATCATGATAGGTATCACGGGAGGTTGTATAGTCATCTTTGATATTCTTATCGTTACTGGTATCACTCATATATTATCCACTACTGTCTATGTCAGTATTTATAAAGCCGTAATCACTGTCCACACTGACCGAAGTCGGATTAGGGGTGATTTGCATAGTCTTGATATAAACATCACTGTCGTTTAGACCCGCTTCTTTTAAGAATAAGTTATTACGTACATCACGGATAATAGACTTATTAGACTCAGGGCCATATAAGGCAATCTTCATTTCGAAGTCTAATGTATATATGATTGTTCTACGTTGTTCTACCGCACCTTCGAAATCGTCTTGGAAGGTTACACCCGAAAGTGTTATAGGAACGTCTTCGGTTAATGTGTCAATATCAGCAAAAGGTTTAATCGTTAACGTATACTGTGGTGCAAAGTATGGTAGAATCTGTTCAACAAGTTGTAATGCATCGTCCTGTGACTTTGCATAGATGTTCAACTGAAACGATATTGTGTACGGAGTGGACGTGTAGAGTTTACGTCTGGCTGTAACGCTATTGGTCACTACCGAGGATATGTTGTTTGTCTTGGGTAACTGTCGTGTCGCATCATAAACCATATTCGTAATCTCGAAAGACATACGAGGTAACTTGATAGCAACCCTACGTTCCGCATCCTCACCCCTGTTCATCTCTTCTATACGTGAGATGAAGTTTCTCTTTGGTGCATAGGACAATGGCACTTTAACTTGCGATATAGTCTCGCCAGCACTGTTGTGACGAAGGACGTGTAAGTTGTTGAACATCGACCCAAATACAGATACCGCAGTTCTTACTCTCTTATGATAAAACCATGTTCCAAACATTATAAGTCTCCAAAGGGATTAGACTCACTAAAGTCTAAGAAGTCTGATTCGAAATCATCAAAGGTTTGGTTCTGTGCGTCACGTTGAATATTGTTTAATTCCTCAACGAAGGTAGGTGTAGCACTCGTTAATGATGTCGAACCAACTAATGGTGTATTATTCACGAACGTGTGGAACTTACCATCAGTTGCACCAGCGTGTGCGATTTGTAGGAATCCATCGGAGTCTGACCAATCAGTAACTTCACCCTTCATGACGTAATCATCGAATGTCTGAGTGACAATTTCACCGACTTGATACGATAGTCCAGTTCCAGTCGCCATAGTTAAGAAGTACTGGAATGCAGACTCTTCTTCGACATCGTTGATTTCAACAACACGAGTATCAAAGTCTTCGTCATTGTACTCAAACAGTTCACACTGCATACGGAACGTGGGAAGGTTTTGTAACTGGAAGAATGGACTCTCAGTCTCTACCTTACGAATCTCGAATATAGATTGTGACAGTGTCAAGTAGATTAGGTCACCTTCACGGGGACGGAAGTTTGCCTTCTCTGCTAGACGTGTACCGACAAGTTGTTTCCATCTCTTTCTAGAGACAATGAAGTTTGCTTGGTCTCGGAGTTCGATACCAAACTTAGTGAACAGGTCTCCCTCTCCATCAAACGCTTCGGTGTTCTCGATATACATTTCTATCTTGTATGCGGAACCAAAACGTGAAGGTACGTCATCAAGGAATATCTTATCCTTGTTAACGATTTCTCGTGGGAGGTAATATACATCCTGTCCATACATCTGGAGGGCTTCAATTATGATGTCCTCATAGACGTTTTGTTCAGAACGAACACCTTGTTTGAAATACGGGTTCGTTGCCATTATGTTATCCTACAAAGAAGTCTGGTGGAGTGTCATACTCATTATATATTCGTTGCCTAATTGCTTCAATTTCTTGTTTGGCATCTTCTAATATTTGACGACCATTCAATTGAACACCGCCTGGAAGTATCATTCCTTCGAATTTTATTAGGTTCTGTCCCCACTGTTCTTTAATAAGGGCAGTCGCATATTCTTTTAGGAAGATGTTGTTATAGATTTTACCGTTGAGATTAGCATCGGTTGTCATATACAACTCCATCATTATCTTAGAACCTACTCGTAGGTCACCAGTCGTCCCAGAAATATCACCAAATATGTTTAATGTATTACCCGCTTTCGACCACTGAATCTGTGGATGACCAGTTAACTTCAAGTCGATTGTCGATAAGAACTGTTGCATCTGTTCGAACTGTGCGAGTCCACCACTACCACCGTTTTGTAAGTCCCACATATCATTAAGACGCATCTGATATTTAACGTCCATGAAGTTAACACTTGAAGCTGAGTCGTTGATTGGAAGAACTCTAACAACATTAAGAATGTTATCAGAACTAAACCCCGAACCCAAAGTATCTTGGTCAAAGTCAATGAATCCACGGTCAACAACTTCTTGTGTGATAGTGAAACCAATATATGCTCTTACACTACCTTCAGCGCCATATTCACTAAACAACTGTAACGCATCGTTGACACGGTCATCAATCTGTTCATCTTCTACATTGATTTCTATTACTGGGGCGCCAAGGCGTCTCAAACAATATTCGATAAATTGACTTCTGTTCTGTATTTTTGTATATCTTGACATTTATCTATTTATCCTTAATTTAACAACGTGCCTGCATTGTTATATACATTGATTCTATAATGAGTACCCTGTTGACCATCTAATAGGTCAGCGTTAAGTCCACTTGAGTTTGTATCAACAGTCTTTAGTGCAGTTAGTATCTGTGCAGCAGTTCTTTCTGTGAATGAGAATGCACCATTACTGTAAGATAACGAACCACTTGCACTAAACATACCTTTGATGTTTGCTGAGTCAACCTGAATATCATTTGCATTTGCGGTAATACCCTTACCACCAATAACATTTAACGTTCTAGTTGCAGCAATCGTACCACCACCAGTTAAACCAGTACCCGCAGTTACCGACACACCACTATGGTCAATGTGTTCGTTTGCAACAAATCCACTCAAGTTATCGTGGACAATGTCTCCATCTGTGGTAGAGATTGCACCATTACTATAGGTGATACCTGTTCCACCAGAGAACATTCCCTTGACATTTGCAGAGTCAATATCCATCACACCAGTAGAAGCATTATATGCAAGTCCGTTACGACCTGCGATAGATGCTCTTGCTCTTGCGTTGGTGTAGTAGAGATTGGTGTTCTCGGCCAAGTTCGCAGTAGTGAATGGACTTAAGTTAATGTTATCAACAAAGTCGTCTCCGCTTGTTGCGATAGTAAGATTACCATTACTTGAGTCGTATGTTACACCAGTGATACCAGATACACCAATCGTTCCTGCACTGTCAACAAAACCATTTGCGTCAATTGTAAGGACAGGGATTGCAGTTGCAGAACCATATGTTCCTGCGGTTACTGTAGTCTTTGCATCACGGTTGACTTCACCAGTGAATGTACCACCAGCAAAGTTACCACTCGCATCACGGGCAATGATTGCAGACCCAGTGTTTGCGGCAGTAGCAGTTGTTGCAGAGTTATTTACCTTACCCGCAGTAGCGATTGTAGCAAGTTTAGTGTCTACAATTGCGGCATCGGACTTAATATCAGCATTGATAATCGAACCAGCAGTAATCGCTGCTGCGATACTAATGTCCGCACCACCGTTGAAGGAGGTTGCTGTACCAGTAACATCACCATTGATTGCA
>Ga0209092_10001130_pt1 | contig 26718 bp, 22 predicted proteins | sample FraStrMetagenome_FD_187446 | JGI IMG/M metagenome (GOLD analysis project Ga0209092, IMG submission 187446) | Marine eukaryotic phytoplankton communities from Arctic Ocean - Fram Strait ARC3M Metagenome (SPAdes) (version 2) | ecosystem: Environmental > Aquatic > Marine > Oceanic | place: Fram...
CTGAAAAGATGGCCGAGGGTATTCGTGGATTTGTTGCGGATCAGATGAAACTTGAAACCTGGTTAAAAGACTTAGACTAATGATTGCTAAAATTAAGGCATTTTTTGCCAAAAATGTAGTTGATGCGGACGACAACTCACTCAGCGGCGAGCAGCTGGCAACAGCGGCGCTGCTGATCGAGGTAATGGTTATTGATGGCAATCTGGCCGAGGATGAACTCCAATCGATTAGCGCAACGCTTGCGCAGATGTTAGAGCTGAGTTCTGAGCAGGTTGATGAGTTGGTGCTGCTGTCGCGCGATGAAGTTTCTGATGCGACGTCGCTCTATCAGTTTACTAAGGAGATCAACGCTCATTTCGATCACGAGAAGAAGCTCAAGTTGATGACAGCGATGTGGCGTGTGGCGTTTGCCGACGGTCATTTAGATAAACATGAAGAAGGCATTATTCGCCGCGTTGCTGACCTGCTACATTTGCGTCACAGCGAGTTTATCCAGTGTAAATTATCCGCTAGAGATAGCTGATAAATAGGTACCGATCGTGCTTAGTGGCCTGATTCTAAAGTGCGTATTAGGTCAGTAAATTCTGAGCTATTTTTAGGATTGAGCTGCACCAACAACTTGTGCGCCTCCAAAACCTGCTTGCGGATCTCGTCCACTTCCGGAGTCACCGAGGCGATACTCTGGAGCTTGGCACTGATATCTGGAACTTCCTGAATAATATCAAATAGTTCGTCAAAGCCCATGCAGTCAAGGGTGCGCAAGATACTGGGGTTCTGACAGAAGACCTGCACATCAATACCGTATTGTTTACGGCAGTGCAGTCCGAGCTTAGCCAACAAACCCAGGGTAGTGCTGTCCAAGCCCTCCGCCTCGAGCATATCGACCACTAATCTCTTAACGTCATGGCTGCCAAAAATAGTGTCCATATAGCGATTTAGCGAGCCGCAAAGAGTGACTCTAACATCGCCAATAAACTTGATGAGATAGTTGCCCTCTTCGTCAGAAACTAAAATTTTTCCTACGCTCACGCTAGATTCCTCTGGTCAACAGTAGAACGGATATATCGTCTTGGGGGGCTTCAATACCCTCTACAAACAATGCGTCTTTGAGTTTATCCAAGCTCTCTGAGCTGGTGCTGAGGTACCTCAACAAGGTGACCTCTTTATCGATAATTTCCTTATCCGAGAGCAGGTCGAAAACACCATCAGATAACAGCACCAGCGCAAAGGATTCAGGCAGAGCGATCTCCTCAACGGCCCAGGTCGCCTCTTCGAAAATACCCGCGGGCTTACCTTTACCCGGCAGGAATCGCGCCTGACCATCGCAGATTAAAATCGGTGCCGGTTGCTGGGCACCAATTACATAGCGCAGCTTTCTGGTCTCGGTATCTAATGACCCGGCGACAATGGTCAAATGCTTGCCAAGACCAGTGGCCAACAGTTGACTGTTAATTGACTCAACTAGTCCCTCAGGGGCCTGAGCCAGAGCCGTGTAGTCTTTTTGCACCTGATGCTTGCGGATCACTCGGCCGATCATAAAGCGCAGCAGAACGGTAACAAATGCCGATGAGGCGCCATGCCCCGAGACATCGGCAAAATAAAATAGCAGATAGCGACCGAGGACAAAGTTGTAGCCAACAAAGTCGCCGCTTAAATAGAGTGAGGGTGTTATGGAGTGAGAAATTTCGTAATCGCCGAATTTAAGCGGGCTCTCGGGCATCAAGCTTTTTTGTACTTCAAGGCCGGCGAGTTGATCTTGCTTTAGTAGCCGCAGACTCTCTTGCAAATTTTGGTTGGTTTTTTCCAGCTCGTTGCGATAAAGGCGTTTCTGATCACGGGATTCAGCAAGAGTATCGACTCGCTCAAGAATTGCGGCGAGCTCCTTGTCGCTGCTCTGAGGAAAGACCACATCGGCCACGCCGAGGCGAAAGTAATCGGCAACCTGATGGCTTTGATTGGCTCCGAGGAGAACTATCACTAAGAATTCAGCTGCTAGAGCCTTTAGGTATTCGCGCTGACTGTCGCTTTCGATCGCAATCCGATCTGAGCCCACTAGCAGCGGTTGTAACAGCGGATCCTGACACCGAGTGCGGATCGCCTCGACATTTTGCACCGCAGTCGACTGATCAATAAGCAATTGCAGACTGTGATTTGAGTCCTCAACGCTGGGCTGCTTTTCGCCAAGAAAAAAGATCAGATCTGACGGTGCTTTCATCGCTAATACGGCTTTCGCATGTGGTAGTTTAGGGCTCAACGTTAAACGTAGGGTAAGCCATCTGTCTATCTATTTAGTAGTCGTCAAAATCATCGAAGTCGCCAAAATCATCTTCAACAGCGCCATCATTAACCAGGAAGCGGTTACGTTGCAAATAAACATCTCTGACGAACAGGTACCGATCACCAGTGGCAATTTGATCTACAGCTAGCAAGCTCACTCTGGTGGTCAAAAGATCTAATGCTTGCGCAGAATTACGCGCCCTGACATCGTCACTATAGGAAAGCGGGTTGATTAAACTGTCGATAAACTTACTCGGCGCGTCTCTGAGAGTGGACGGGCCCAACAGGGGTAGCATTAGGTAGGGGCCTTCCCCGACTCCCCAGACAGCCAAGGTCTGGCCAAAATCTTCGCCGTCGCTTTTGCTGACACCGGCTCGCTCGGCCACATCAAAGAAGCCGGCCATACCAATTGTTGAGTTAATCAGAAAGCGACCGCCGTCATGGCCCGCTTGCTTAAATTTTCCCTGCAACACATCATTGACTACATTGGTAATTTCATTGAGATTGCTAAAGAAGTTACCAATGCCGCGCTCTAATGGGTTCGGCATAACATTGGTATAGGCGACGGCAACAGGTCTCAATGCATACTGATCGAGGCGCTCGTTGACATAAAACATATTGCGATTAAAACTTTCTAAGCTATCCGCTTCCTCTGCAGAGAGCGCAGAACTCAACAATGTCATTACCAATGAGACTGTCGCGAATACTTTCACACCCAACTGTGAGGGGAAAAAGCGGGATAGATGCGTCATGATGTACTCTTAAATTATCCAAATGTGTCTAGTGGTATCTTACTGCCCTAATTGCTTAACGTACACTGCCTAATCACTCTCAACATTAATAATTAATATAATCCACAGATTATATCTTTGCTGCGCAGTTGCGTCAGAAGATTCGCCCCGAACTCAAGTATGGCATCCGGATTGGAATACTCAAGTTCATCGGCTAATTGAAGCAAGGCAGCCATGCCCGTAAGCCTATTTTGATCTAGGATCTGCAGCAGTCGCTGGGTAATTTGGTTGATCTCCATGAAACCTACCTGCATCTGACGGTCACGGTAAACGATGATCTGAGTTGTATCGGTCGACGCCTCAGTTGGCTGGAAGTCAGGCCCAATTAGATGAACGGGATAGTGATAGCTCATCACCCAGGCCAGTGGCGAGACCACCGGCTGATTCTCAAGTATATCGCCCTGCTGGCGAACCTCGGGAAAGTCGATAACTGACACGTCGAGAGCCAACTCCACCCACTCATAGTGCGCCAATTGCAACAGAAAAACCGGATCCCTTGGCTGAGCTATACGCTCGCTCTCGAGGTAGTGCAAAAATTCAGCGCCTATATCTAAAAAGTAGGGGCTGTGGCTCTGATGGCGATGCACAAAGTCGCGGATCATTGAGGTCCATCGTTCTGTGTCAGTGATGGACTTAAGGATTGGGAAGCCATTGGCAATAAAAGCTTCGATATTATTAAAAAATAGGCTTCTATAGATTTCCAGACGGCGATCTTCGATACCTTTAGGCGCCGGATTGGTTTGGGGGTTTCTGATATGTGCGGCGAGCTCAAACTGAGCCCGTTGAAAGGCAGGCTGAGACGCAACCTGAAGTTCTTTTCTCATACCTTTTCCAACTGAGTAGGCTTGCGAAGTGACTGTGGATCGCCCTGCTCTATTTTATCGTACTTTCGCTGATAGCCCCTTATCTGGTCAACTTCCATCAGTAGCTCATCAACCGGAGGAATATTAAAGTCTCTCTCCAGCAGTGTTGGAAACACACCAAACTGGGCATAGGCAGCATCTAACAGCTGCCATACGGGATCGATTACATCGGCGCCATGGGTGTCGACGCGAAGGTCTTCGGCCTCTTCGAAGTGGCCGGCAATATGGCCGTAGGCAATGCGCTCACCGGGCAGTGCCTTTAAGAAATCATAGGGGTCATAACGGTGGTTAATACTGTTAACGAAAATATTGTTCACGTCGAGTAATAAGTTGCAGTCGGCTTTGTTTAATACGGCATTGAGAAATTCAATCTCGGACATTTCCTGTTGCGGTGCGGCGTAATAGGAGACGTTTTCCATGGCGATGCGCTGACCGAGAAAGTCCTGAATTTGGATAATCCGCTCGGCAACATAGTCGATGGCTTCTTCTGTAAAAGGGATTGGCATCAGATCGTAGAGATGACCACTGTCGCTGCAGTAGCTCAGATGCTCGCTGTAACAGCGTATGGAGTGCTCGGCTATAAAGGTTTTAATTGAACGCAGAAGATCCCAGTCGAGCCCAGAGGGCGAGCCTATAGAGAGCGAGAGTCCGTGCATAACAAATGGAAATTTTTCAGTGTAACTGCGCAGAGCTGCGCCATAGCGACCGCCGACATTGATCCAGTTTTCTGGCGCCACTTCCATAAACTGCACCTGTTCAGGAGACACTGAGGAGAGAGGCCCGCAAAGCGAGCGCCTCAAGCCTAAACCGGCCCCCTGAACAGGATACTGATGTACCATTAGATAAACGTTCGACGTACTAGAGAATCGTTGACGCTAACTAGCCGCTGTGGCGACAATTGCACTAGGCTGCTCCGCCACATTTGCCTTCACCGCATTTGCCTTCGGCACTGGCCTTGCCTTCACCACATTTACCTTCTGACGCGGCCTTATCTTCACCGCACTTGCCTTCGCCACATTTTCCTTCAGATTTAGCTTTATCTTCACCGCACTTGCCTTCGCCACATTTGCCTTCGGATTTGGCTTTGCTCTCTCCGCACTTGCCTTCGCCACATTTGCCTTCGGCGCCAGCAGCAAGATTGTAGCCGGATCTAAGTTGATCGGCCTGGAACGGGTTTTCCGCAGCGAGGGCTGATGAGGATAGCGCGACAGCTGAGAGTGCTGAGGCCGCGACAAAAACTGAGCCAATGGCCGTGACAAGTGGATTGGTTTTGGGTTTATTCATTAGACTTACTCCTTGTGATGGCGGTGTTGCCATATCATTTTCCATTATTCCCAATCCAGGACTGAATCGAGATGCTATTCTGACCTAACAGTAGCAAAGAAGTTTCACTACGGAGTGACTATTTAAGGGGCTTTTTTTACAACCACTGGTCAAACAGCGGTCCCTAGCCTGCCTGAACACGAAAGCGCCTTAGCTGCTCATCAACTTCGACCCAGCGTTTATTCAAACGCTTGAGTGAAACTGGAACCCGGGTCTTTAATTGCTGGGCGAACAGCGACACACGATATTCCTCAACCAGCCAGCAGTAGTCGAGTAACGCGGCTTCAAGATCACTTGAGAGCGGCTGGTCTTCGATCAAGGCTTGCCGACAGTCGGTTAACAAATCACTTATCTCAGCTATATGCTGACGATCTTTGCTCTGCTGCTGCGTTAGCTTTTCTACCCGCACCTGAATCGCGTTTATATAGCGTGGGTACTGACTAATAATTTCATCGGTGACAGTACACAGGGTCTCTGAGGCGAACAGCCAATCGAGTTGATTGCGAATATCCTCAGCGGCATAAATAGCCGGCAGACCTAGGCCGCGCAGCTGCTTTTGCAAATCATGCAATCGCGGCAACAGTGTCTCAATAGACTCAGTGTAGCTCTGGGCTAGCCCGACGACTTGGCTAATGCCCTGATCATAGGCCTGATCGAACTGCTGTTGATCTCTGACCACGCTGTGCCCACTGAAAACAGCCTGTTGAAAACTGGCACTGATCAGTGCGTCGATCAAGCGCTGACGCGCACCCACATTGGCCGCTTTGAGTGCCAAATCTTTGCCGCGCAGCAGATTCTTTTCTAGATATTTAACTTGTTCACGACCTCGCAGCAGTGCCAATCGCAGCTGCCCTTGGCGGCTGACCTTTTCCGCTTGTAAGGGATTGTCCATCACTTCGAGAGATACAGAGTCGCCGCAGTCGCGCAGTGCTGGCCAAGCTTTGATACTGATCTTGCCGTGCTGCAGTGCCACTTCTTCGGGTAATTCGTCAAAGTCCCATTCAGTGATACCCTGGCGGGAGGTACTTTGATCTGCAGCCTTCTCTAGACCCTGACTAATTTGCTGCTTAAAGTCGCGCTGTAATTGCTCGAGACTGCGTGCCATAGCGATAGTGACACCTCGATCGTCTTCCAGTACAAAGTTCATTTGATACCAGTTGTCGAGGCTCTCCTGACGCCACTGTTCGGGCTCAATAACCACGCCGCTAACCGTTCGCAGATGCTCTGCAAGGACTTCGGTAAGAGGCCTATCCTGAGACTTGGCTTTGCGCAGAAAGACATCCACATGATCGGGAACCGGGACGAAATGCCGACGTGTCTGTTTGGGCAAGCTTTTAATCAGCGCGATACATTTGTCCCGCAACATACCAGGCACCAACCATTCGAAAAAGTACCTTGGCAGTTGATGCAACAGCGCCAGTGGCACCACAGCACTGACGCCGTCTTCTGCATGGCCTGGCTGAAAGTGGTAGCGCAGTTGGTAGGGAATGCCATCACAGCTAATAGTCTCCGGGAACTGTGCCTGCTCGTCCTGAGACAGCCCGCGAAGCAACAGATACTCTTTGTCTATTAGCAGTAGCTTGGGTGTTTTGGCCTCGGCTTGTTTGCGCCATTTTTCAAAGGCGGTAAGATTATAGATACCCTCTGGAACCAACTGATCATAAAAGTCGAAGATGGCTTGCTGCTCGACCAGTAGATCCCGCCGTCGAAAGCGATCTTCCAGGGCCTGTAACTCTGCGACTAGTTTGTGATTTCGGCGGTAAAATTCGCCCTTGCCACGATAGCCCTCTTCTACCAGAGCCTGTTGAATAAAAACGTTGCGCGCTTCCTGAGGCGCGACCTGTCCATAGACCCTATTTTTATTTTCAACAATGCTGAGACCGAATAATGTCTGGCGCTCTTTGGCCATAACCTGGCCAGATTTTTTATTGTAAAAGGGTTCGCTATAGCTCTTTTTCACCAGATGCGCTGCAAGGGGTTCAAGCCAATCGGAGTCAATTTTAGCGACGGTTAGGGCAAACTGTTTGGTGGTCTCCATAAGTGAGCCCGCCATCAACCACTTTGGTGGCTTTTTGCTTAAACCAGAACCGGGAAAGATAAAAAATTTGCGATTGCGGGTACCGAGGTATTCCCATTTATCCTGAAGAATACCCACCTGCCCGAGCAACCCAGAGAGAATCGAACGGTGGATAGCGTCCTGCTCTGCTGGCTCGGTATTTGCGGTTAGTTTGAGCCCGCGACAGGCGGTATGCACCTGATGATGGAGATCGCGCCATTCGCGCATGCGCAAATAGGAGACGTGATTGCGCTTGCAGTAGCGGCTGTATTGATTGCCCGAGAGTTGCTGGCGCTGCTCTTCGAAGTGACGCCATAGATTGAGCAGCGAAACAAAGTCGGAGTTCGGTTCCTGCCATTTTTTATGGCTTTGATCAGCGGCTTGCTGTTTGTCGGCGGGACGCTCCCGTGGGTCTTGAATGCTCAAGCCGGTGGTAATGATCATCACTTCGGCAAGACAGCCATTTTTGGCGCTCTCTAGCAGCATGCGGGCAAAGCGCGGATCCAGTGGAATATTCACCAAGCGCTTGCCTAAGTTCGATAACTTGCCGTCTTCAGTTACCGCCTGCAATTCTTCCAGCAACTTAAACCCGTCGCTTATCATGCGCGAATCTGGAGGGTCGACAAAGGGGAAATTGCGAATATCGCCGATGCGCAGCTGCAGCATTTGTAAAATAACTGCAGCCAGATTGGTGCGCACTATTTCCGGATCGGTAAAGGCTGGTCGGCCCTCAAAATCCTCCTCTGAATAGAGCCGGTAACAGACGCCATCCGCAATTCGACCGCAGCGCCCAGCGCGCTGGTTAGCGCTAGCTTGCGAGATGGCCTCAATTGGCAGGCGCTGAACCTTGGTGCGGAAGCTATAGCGCGAGACCCGTGCCCTGCCGGTGTCTATCACATAGCGAATGCCTGGGACCGTGAGAGAGGTTTCCGCAACATTGGTACTTAGTACAATGCGCCGTCCGCGGTGTGGGGAAAATATTTTACTCTGTTCCGCAAGACTGAGACGAGCATACAGAGGCACGACTTCCGTGTGGGGTAACTGAGCCCGCTTAATGGCCAAATTTACTTCGCGAATTTCACGTTCACCACTGAGAAAGATCAATACGTCCCCAGCTTTTTGATTGTGGTGAATATCTTGAAGACAGTCGACGATCATTTGATCGCGATCAGCCTCTAGATCATCTGGATGGTTGTAGATAACGTCCACAGGAAAGCTGCGCCCTGAGACTTCAACCACCGGCGCATCGTTGAAATGCTTCGAGAACTTGTCGACATCAATAGTTGCTGACGTAATAATGATTTTTAGATCGGGCCGCTGGGGCAATAGATTTTTCAGGTAGCCGAGCAAGAAATCAATATTCAGGCTCCGCTCATGGGCTTCGTCAATGATTATTGTGTCGTAGGCGCTGAGAAAGCGATCCCGCTGAATTTCTGCCAGTAATATACCGTCGGTCATCAGCTTGATCAGACTGTTGGGTGCACTCTGGTCGGAGAAGCGCACCTGATAGCCCACTGCCTCGCCTATATTGACCTTTAGCTCTTCGGCGATACGGGTGGCCACGGTGCGGGCAGCAATCCGGCGCGGCTGCGTATGGCCGATTAAACCTCTTACGCCACGTCCAGCCTGTAGACAAATTTTTGGAATTTGGGTGGTTTTACCCGAACCGGTTTCACCAGCGACCACAATCACCTGATGCTTGGTTAGCAGCTCAGCAATTTCGTCAGCTCGCGCGCTAACCGGTAGTTCTGGATAGCTAAAAGCAGGAATAGTCTGGCGACGGCTGTGGGTCAATGCTTGGGTTTTTAGCAATGCACTGTGCCATTGCTGCCATCCAGAACTGATATCAAGACCGCGTTTATACTGCTGAGACAGGTCTCGTAGCTGGCGACTAAGTCGAAAGCAGTCGCGAGTACTGGCAGTCTCGTCGACCAGTAACTGAAGGCGCTGAAAGTCTTGCTGACCGCTGGGTAGGTCAGGTGCTGGCTGGTTTGTCATGAATAGGTATCAGTCGCCGCTGCTCATCCACAGACAGTTGCCACTGCTTTTATTAATCGCTTCGAGTTTTTGTTGGTGGCGTTCTATCTCTTCTCGACTGGCAGTGACGACGCGCAGGGGTTGACGATCCTGCGCAAGGCGACGGATGCCACTGCGGCTATTATCTTGCCCGCCGTCAGAGGCCTGTTGACCACTGATATTGAGATTCACCTGCCCACCGGTCATCAGCAGATAGACGTCAGCCAGAATCTCCGCATCCAAGAGTGCGCCGTGGAGATCTCGCTGAGAGTTATCGACGCCATAACGTTTACACAGGGCGTCTAGGTTGTTCTTTTGCCCCGGGTGCTTTTGTCGCGCCAGGGCCAGAGTATCAATGATACGACAGCCGCTCTCAATTGCCTGATAGGCACCATTGAGCTTGGCAATTTCATGATTGATAAAACCAACATCAAAGGGGGCGTTATGAATAACTAGGTCGGCACCGTCGACGAACTCTAGGAATTCCCGAGCGACAGTTTCAAACAGTGGCTTATCCTCGAGAAATTGATCCGTTATGCCGTGCACTTCCATAGCGCCAACATCCACCTTACGCTGCGGGTTGACGTACTGATGATAATGTCTGCCGGTAAGCTTGCGCCCGACCAGCTCAACACAGCCGATCTCAATAATACGGTGATCCTGTGACGTTTCTAATCCGGTAGTCTCTGTATCGAGGACAATCTGTCTCATGGTTTCTGCTACTTATAATTTTGTGATGATTGGGTCATTAAAGTTCGTCGATACCGCGATTGGCCAGCTGATCGGCAATTTCGTTTTCAGCGTGCCCACTGTGCCCTTTTACCCAGTGCCAATCAATATCATGGTGCTTGATCACGGCATCCAGTTTCTGCCACAGATCAACATTCTTCACCGGCTTTTTGCTCGCGGTTTTCCAGTTGCGCTTCTTCCACGCCGGCATCCATTCCTGAATGCCTTTGAGCACATAGGTGGAGTCCGAGGTAACCGATACTTTGCACGGCTCGCTGAGAGCGGCAATGCCTTCAATAACTGCGGTCAACTCCATACGATTATTGGTCGTTTCTGCCTCACCTCCACAGAGGGTTTTTTCTTTATCTCCGTAGCGCATCAACACACCCCAGCCTCCAGGGCCCGGATTGCCGCGACAGGCGCCATCGGTAAATAACTCAACTGCTTTCATGATCGGGCCTTGGGTCAATGATAGATACTTGATGGCTATTGCCATTACTCTGGCTATGGCTACTATGGGGCGCCTGCTTAATGCCACTTGAGGCGCGATAACCATTGTGGGTCGCCCGCTTCCAAAGCGGCGAGGCTGTCTTGGTGCCTCGTGGAACTCGTTTAACCGCGTGGATCATATAGACGTTGCCCAACGGAAAACGTATCTTTTTACAGGCTCGCTCCCAGCGACTCTCATCCTCGTTAAAGGCTGGAGAATTAAGCGGCAGATTATAGGCGCTGTGTTCAATTTGTACGACATGGAAATTAAGCAGTGATAGCCAGTCAATAACGCGCCCTGTGCGCAGGTTATGAAAACGGTATTGGCGCTGCTTGGAGAACAGCTGCATAGGAAATTTCAGCAGGCCCATGGGACCATAGGGATTGAACATGCAGAGAATCAAATGACCGCCGGGCATGGTCACCCTGCCGGCTTCAGCCAATACTGCCTTGGGCGAAGTGGAAAACTCCAGCGCGTGATGCAGCAGCATCACGTCAATGGTCTCCGACATCAGCGGCAGTTCCATATAGTCTGAGATGGCTGCATGGTCCCCACTGAATTCCGAAGGGTGCATACTAAAACGATGAATGTGATCAAAGCAGTCGAGAGTCTCGGCATCTTCGCTAAGCCCCAGACGTAACATTCTATAACCCGGCAGCTTAGAACATTTTTCACGCAGAATTCGCCGTTCGCGACTGAGCACATAGCGGCCAAAGTCAGTATCCAGCCAACGCCGAATACCCTCGGATGCCGTGGCCAAATCGTTCACTTTGAAGCGGTTAAGCAGGCTCTCGCCAGCGCGGCGAAGTTGCTTTAAAAACACGGTGTAAAGGGGATCGTTGTCATGGTGGATATTATGTTCTCTGAGGTGCCTAAAGGCCAGCGGATGATTTCTTGCTGTCGACTAATAAGTTGTGATTTGGGCCTCTGAGAAACCGATGATTGTTTCGCCTTCGACTGATCGTTACAATTCCGACATTTATTAAAATTAAGAGTACGCAACTTGCTGCCTGAAGTTCCAAAAGCCCTCTCTAAACGTCTGGTATTGCCCCTATACATAGCACTAGCTTCGGTGAGCTGTGCACAGCTGTCTAAGCAAGACTCTGCTGTGGTGCTTATTGAGGAGACCTCTAATGCCGTGGCGGCCCAGAATACAGACGACCAGGCACAGTTAACTGAGACAGGCGTACTGGTTAAGCATCTTAAGCAATCTGAGGTGCCCAACCCCGCTGAGGCTTATAATATAGCTCAGGCTCCTGACTTATCTGCAGTACTTCCAATTGACCTTTGGCAGAGGCTACGAGATGGCTTTGCCTTAACACCGGAGAGCATGCCAGCAAGCGTAACCAAACAGCGTGATTGGTATCTGCGAAACCCAAGTTATTTAAAAACTGTTTTTGGCCGTGCCGAACCGTTTATTTTCTATGTTACCGAGCAGCTAGCTGCGGCGGGTATGCCTCTAGAGCTGGCACTACTGCCGATCGTAGAGAGTACCTATGACCCATTGGCTTACTCTCACAGTCATGCAGTTGGGCTCTGGCAATTTATTCCTTCAACCGGAGCCTCTCTAGGACTGCGTCGAGATCGCTGGTATGACGGGCGTCGCGATGTTATCGATTCCACAGACGCGGCAATCACCTATTTAACGCGACTCCACCGACGTTTCGACAGTGATTGGCTGCTGGCCCTAGCGGCCTATAATTCAGGTCAGGGCAATGTCAGTAAATCGATCAGACGCAATCGCAAAGCCAACAGAGGTACGGATTTTTGGTCTATTAAGCTGCCCAGGGAAACGCGCAATTATGTTCCCCAGCTACTGGCTCTGGCGACGTTGATTCGCGACCCTGAAAAATACAACATCGAGCTGCCGGCAATAGTCAACCAACCCTACTTTGAAATAGTCGAGATTAACTCACAGGTTGATTTGGGTTCTGTCGTTGAACTCAGCGGTATAGAGCTGGCCGACTTTACGCGACTCAATCCTGCCTTTCGCCGTGCCCTGACTCCACCCCAGACTACTCACAACCTTTTACTGCCTGTGGGCACAGCTCAGCCCCTGCGGGATATGCTTGCGACTACTGATCCCAAGACCTGGGTCCCTCACACTGAGTATGCTGTGGCCAGTGGTGACACTCTCTCTGAGATTGCTGCCCATTTTGATATACCCACAGCTTGGTTGCGTGAGCGCAACAGCTTAAAAACCGATCGTTTGCAAATTAATCAGGTTTTATTAATTCCTCACAGTGGCAGTACTGGAAGCTATTTGACCAGTTCAAAACCTGGCGCTAAAGAACCCAATTATTACACTGTGCGCAGCGGCGATTCACTCTGGTCTATCGCCAAGAAATTTAATACGAGTATTAAACGTCTGCGTGAAACCAACAAGCTGTCCAGCAATACTCTGCAGCTAAATGATCGATTGGTTGTTGGCAGTAAGGCTGCTGAGGTGGAGTCGGAGCATGTTCGCAAGCTCTCGTACAGGGTACGACGAGGCGACTCGCTGTCACTAATTGCAAATCGCTTTGATGTCGCAGTTTCCGATATTACCCGTTGGAATAAGATTGGCCGCAGCGCCCTGCTGCAGCCAGGTCAGCGCCTGACGTTGTTTATCAACGCACTGAAGATCTGAATCGCCAGCAACGCCGCTATTTGGCGCCCTGCTGGGACTATTTGAATACTGCGAGAAAGGCAGAGCCCCACCCGCAGAACGCAAGTTACTGCCTGCCTTAAAGCGCTACATCGGCATTGTCGCGAAGAGATTTCTGAACTGCTTGCAGTTCACGTCCACCCGTTGATGAAACACCGGCGTAGCTGAGACTCGCCTTTTGATCTTCACTCAACTTGCTGCTGTCACCAGCTTCCACTGATGTTAACGCCAACACCACAAAGTCACCGCTGCGGGCGTAGAAGCTTTCAATCAAGTCTTCAGTTGCCGTGGCAGGCAGCTGAAACGCAAAGCGTTTGATTTCATTATTAGTGCCGCCGGTACTCCGTTTGGCATCGAGAACAACTTGCCATTCTAAATCTTCAGCTTTGGCCACGGTTTCAATGTCTTCACCAGAATCGACTCTAGCCAGCAATTCAGCACCACGGGTTGCCAAGTTGGCACGCGCCAATTGATCAGTCAATGAAGCCACTACCGCGCCCCGCACTTCACTTAGCGCTTTTTGACGTGCTGGAATAGACTTATTCAGCTTCAAGACCACGTAGCGATCATCGCCCAATTCCAACACGTCACTGGCATAGCTGTCTTCGAGCACTTGGCTACTAAAGGCGGCCTTATACACCGCTGGATTGGCACTGATACCGGCCCCGCCGGCACGAGTAAAGGGCTCTGATATCTGAGCCGTCAACTCTAGGTCAGTGGCAATCTCAGCAAGATTCTCGGCGTTGTAGCTAAGTTCCTTCAAGTTGGCTAATTTTTCAACCAACCAGACATCGGTGAGTTCAGTAACTAGCTCCTGTTCAATTCGAGCGCGCTCACTATCAAAATCGACAATCTTCTCTTGTATGTCCAGCAGCTTGATCAAATGGATACCACTGTCAGTTGACACAGGTGGAGAGACCTCGCCTACCTGAAGTGCCTCTAGCGCCGTCTCAAAGGACTCTGGGAAGGTATCACCTGATGTGTATCCTAGGTCGCCGCCAAAATCTGCGGAACCGACGTCCTCAGAATACTCTTTGGCCAAGGCTTCAAAGGCCTCACCAGCGGCTAATTTTTCATTTATCTCAGCTAAAACATCATCGCTCGGCTGCGCCAAAAGAATATGTGCAGCTTGACGAGAGGTTGTTGATTCAAGGCTGTCTCGCTGCTCTTCGTAACGCGCGAGAATCTGCTCTTCAGCAACACTTTGAGTTGCACTAAACAACTCTGGATTGAGCTCGATATAATCAATAATCACCTGCTCAGGAGCTTGATAGCGCTGATTGTTGTCCTCGTAGTAAGTGGCAATCTGCTCATCGCTCAAGTCCACAGCATCAACCGCTGGCTGCAGAGGTAAGGTTAGATAATAGTAGCTGCGCTGCTGCTCAGTAATGCTGGCGATTAAATCTAATTCGCTGGCAGTGACAAAGCCGGATGCTACAAATCCTCGGACATACTGCTCGATCAATAAATCGTCTCTCAGCATTTCTAAAAAGGTACCACTGGTATAACCCTGAGCACGAATAGTATAAAGATAGAGATCTTGATCAAAACGGCCATCTTCTGACAAAAAGGCCGGTGTTCCGAGGAGTAATTTGCTGGTGGTGCGAGATGATATGCCCATACCACCAGATTTTGCCGCTTGGGAAAGCAATCTGCGGCCAATTAGTTGCTCCACTACCTGTGGACGGATTAGCTCGTCTTCGCGCAATGAGGCATCCAGGCCTTCATTTTCGTTGAGAATGCGTCGTTTCTCGCTGCTGATGGCGCGCAGGACGCTCAGCTCTGTGACCTTTTCACCATTGACGATGACTGCTGTATCAGCCCCACTACCGGACATGGACAGAGAACCAATACCAGAAAAAGCGAAAACAATGGCAATCAAAATAACGATGCCGAAGGCGATGCCTTTCATATTGTGTCTAAAACTGTCTAACATTTTCCCGTCCTTTAATGGTGATAATACGATTAGTTCAATATTACAATTTTTAGTATTTTGATTTGCTCTGTATTAAAAAAGGCGCATCACCGATGCGCCTTTTAACCAAATCAACAACCTTTGGGTTTAACTTAATTAACAGCGTCTTTAAGCGCTTTACCAGCTTTAAAGCTAGGAACGTTAGCTGCTTTAATTTGGATTTCTTGACCAGTCTGTGGGTTACGACCAGCGCGAGCTGCACGGTGCTTAACAGCAAAGGTACCGAAGCCAACCAGTGAAACCTGGTCGCCATTCTTTAGTGATCCAGTCACTGCTTCAAGTGCTGAGTCCAGTGCACGGCCAGCAGATGCTTTAGAGATGTCTGCGCCAGCAGCGATTGCGTCGATAAGTTCAGATTTATTCACGGTATTCCCCTTTTTTTGGAATTAGTAATTTCTAAGTCAAATGGAAAGGCTTTATGGGTGCAAAGTCACTACCCATCTGGTCTCAAGCTCATTCGTGAGTACGTTATACCAATAGCCATTTCGATGGTCAAGCTCCTTTCCACGAAATGGCTACTTTCTTTAGATCTAGTGGGTGCTTGGTCTAGAGGACTGTTGCTCCTTATCGTTTGGCGCACTGCTACGATTAAATTCTTCGTCGCTTAAAGATTCCGGCTTATGCTCCAAGGCAATGTCCAACACCTCATCGATCCACTTCACCTGACAGATAGTAAGATCAGCTTTAATATTATCGGGTATCTCCTTCAAATCACTACCATTATCATCGGGAATGATGACCGTGGTGATGCCACCGCGATGGGCTGCAAGAAGCTTTTCTTTCAGTCCACCAATTTTCAACACCTGACCACGCAGAGTGATTTCACCGGTCATGGCAACATTAGCTTTCACCGGAATACCCGTTAAAACGGATACCAGAGCCGTGCACATGCCAACGCCCGCCGAAGGTCCGTCTTTTGGCGTAGCACCCTCAGGAACATGAATATGCAGATCGTTCTCCTGATAGAAATCCTTGCGTATACCGAGAGCCTTGGCGCGGCTTCTAACCACTGTCAGAGCCGCTTGAATGGACTCCTGCATCACATCACCTAGAGATCCAGTTTTAATTACACGACCTTTGCCAGGGATGGCTGCAGATTCAATCGTCAGTAACTCACCGCCCACTGATGTCCAAGCCAGTCCGGTTACCTGCCCTACTTGGTTTTCCGCTTCGGCACGACCATAGTCAAAACGTCGTACACCCAGAAGAGCTTCTAATTGCTCAGGACCAACACTGCCCGTTGAGGCGGCTCCATCGCGCACATGCTCAGTGACAATTTTGCGACAGATTTTCGCTATATCTCGATCCAGCCCGCGCACGCCAGCTTCCCGAGTGTAATACCTGATGGCGTCCTGCAGTGCCCCTTCGGTAATCTCCAGCTCAGACTCTTTTAGGCCGTTGGCTTTGCGCTGTTTAGGCACCAAATATTTTTCAGCAATAGCAACTTTTTCCCCTTCGGTGTAGCCGGGAATTCGAATCACTTCCATACGGTCTAGCAGCGGGCCGGGAATATTCATCGAGTTGGCAGTACAGATAAACATCACATCAGAGAGGTCGTAGTCCACCTCTAGATAATGGTCGTTAAAAGTATGGTTTTGTTCTGGATCTAGAACTTCCAACAGTGCCGAAGCCGGATCACCGCGCTGGTCCATACCCATCTTGTCGATCTCATCAAGCAAAAACAGGGGGTTCTTTACTTTTACTTTTGAGAGTTTCTGAATCACCTTGCCAGGCAGAGAACCAATATAGGTTCTGCGATGACCGCGGATTTCTGCTTCGTCACGCACGCCACCCAGGCTCATGCGAACAAACTGTCGACCTGTAGCTCGGGCAATCGATTCACCGAGGGAGGTTTTACCCACACCTGGAGGCCCAACCAAACAGAGTACAGGACCCTTTAGCTTTTTAACCCGCTGCTGAACCGCGAGAAATTCGAGAATACGCTCTTTGACTTCGTCTAGACCATGATGGTCTTGATCCAAAGTCTGCTGGGCTTCAACTAAATTATGTTTAATACGCGAGCGCTTTTTCCAAGGCACACCAATCATCCAATCAATGTAGTTGCGCAAGACGGAGGCCTCGGCTGACATTGGCGACATCATTTTGAGTTTATTCAGCTCAGACTTGGTCTTCTCTAGGGCGGCTTTTGGCATGCCCACTTCTTCGACTTTTGCCTCAAGCTGGTCAATCTCAGAACCAGCCTCATCTATGTCACCCAGTTCTTTCTGAATGGCTTTCATCTGCTCGTTTAGATAGTACTCGCGCTGACTCTTCTCCATCTGTTTTTTGACTCGGCCACGGATGCGCTGCTCAATCTGGAAAAGATCAATTTCAGATTCCATCAAACCCATCAGATGCTCGAAGCGCTCGGTGAGGTCGGCAACTTCTAGCACATCCTGCTTCTGCTCGATGCTCAGGGTCATATGCGAGGCAATCGTATCGGCGAGCCGATTAGCGTCCTCAATGCCGCTGACGGTGGCAATGACTTCTGCAGGAATTTTCTTGCTCAAATTGACATACTGCTCAAAAAGCGACATCGCCGAGCGCGTTAGCACTTCCGATTCGCGCTCATCTAAATCGCCGTCTGGTAAATTTTCAATCTTAGTCTGCATAAAGGCACCGCCTTCAGACGCGTCAATCAAACTGACTCTCGAGGCGCCCTCGACTAACACTTTGAGGGTGCCATCGGGCAATTTCAGCATCTGCAAGATAGTGGCAAGAGTCCCCACAGAGTAGAGATCCTTGAGTTCAGGATTATCATCTGCAGGGTTACGCTGAGCCAGTAACACCACTTGCTTGTCATTTTCCATGGCGTCTTCTAGGGCCGTAATCGACTTTTCTCGTCCGACAAACAAGGGGACAACCATATGCGGATAGACAACTACATCGCGCAATGGCAGAAGCGGATAGGTCGTGCCTTTAGATTCAGTTGGAGCAGTGGCCATGGTTACCTCAATTTTTTGAGAGCGCGGAGTTGCGCCCCAGTTCAGTTTTATTGTTACGTTATGAATTGATATTGGGACTCGCGCAGGAAAAACAACCTTAGCGGCAAGCTTAATTAACGAAAATTAAGCTTTTTATCCCAGCGCCGCGAGAGAGCGATTATTCCGGACATAAAAAAAGCGACTAACGTCGCTTTTTTTAACTACAGCGTCTTACCGCTGTCATGTAGAACAAAACTAGGCTTCATCCGTCGCCTGCTTTTGATCATTTTGTTCGTAGACTAGTAGTGGCTCGTTATCACCATTAATCACCGCTGCATCCACTACAACTTTGACCACACTGGTCTCTGAAGGTATTCGGTACATGGTGTCGAGCAACACGGTTTCTAGAATTGAACGCAGACCGCGCGCACCAGTCTTGCGCTCAATAGCCTTATCCGCAATCGCATCTAATGCATCACGTCGCAAGTCAAGCTCAACGCCTTCCATGGAGAACAATGATTGGTATTGCTTAAACAGCGCATTCTTTGGTTCAACAAGAATATTCACCAGCGCATCGCGATCAAGCTCTTGCAGTGTCGCCACTACCGGCAAACGACCGATAAACTCGGGAATTAAACCGTAACCAATAAGGTCACTGGGCTGCACATCTAAAAGTGTTTCACCGATCGACTTTTGACTGTCTTTACTGCTGACCTCGGCACTGAACCCTATACCGCCTTTCTCAGACCGGTCTCTGATAACCTTTTCAAGCCCGGCAAATGCGCCGCCACAGACAAACAGAATATTAGAGGTGTCAACCTGGAGAAACTCCTGCTGAGGGTGTTTGCGGCCTCCCTGAGGTGGAACCGAGGCGACCGTGCCCTCAATCAACTTTAGCAATGCCTGCTGAACGCCTTCGCCAGAGACATCTCGAGTAATTGAAGGGTTGTCCGATTTGCGAGAAATTTTGTCGATTTCATCAATGTAGACGATTCCGCGCTGGGCTTTTTCGACATCATAGTCGCATTTCTGCAGGAGCTTCTGAATAATATTTTCAACGTCTTCACCCACATAACCCGCTTCTGTCAGAGTGGTTGCGTCCGCTATGGTGAAGGGTACGTCTAGCATTCGGGCCAACGTTTCAGCTAGGAGAGTTTTACCGCTACCGGTTGGGCCGATCAGCAGGATATTACTCTTGCCCAGCTCCACTTCGGAAGCAGAGCTATCCGACTCACTAACTTGCAGACGCTTGTAATGATTATAAACCGCTACTGATAGAATTCGTTTGGCACGCTCTTGGCCAATAACATAGGCATCGAGGTTGCCCTTAATTTCGGCGGGTATTGGAAGCTCGCCACTACCTTCGGTGGTTTCGGCGACTATGGCCTCTTCAGAGATAATGTCGTTGCAGAGATCAACACACTCGTCACAAATATAGACTGAAGGTCCTGCAATAAGACGTCGCACTTCATTCTGGTTTTTGCCACAGAATGAACAGAAGAGAAGCTTGCCGCCTTCCCCTAAAGTGTCATCTTCGCTCATTGTATACCTCCAGTAAAATTATTAAGGAACAGCCCGTTAACCTCTACATACAAAGGCTAAAAAACCTAGCTACCCTGCTCCCGGCTATCAAGCACGTCATCGACCAAACCATAAGCCTTAGATTCTTCCGCACTCATAAAGTTATCACGCTCAGTATCTTCAGTGACCTTTTCAACTGACTGACCGGTGTGCTTTGCCATCAAGTTATTAAGGCGCGACTTGATCTTGAGGATTTCCTGAGACTGAATATGGATATCGGTTGCCTGACCCTGAGCTCCGCCACTTGGCTGATGAATCATAGTGCGCGAATTTGGCAGGCAGTAGCGCTTGCCCTCTGCGCCAGCGGCTAGTAAGAAGGCGCCCATGCTTGCAGCTTGCCCAATACACATAGTGCTGACATTTGGCTTGATGAACTGCATGGTGTCGTAGATCGACATTCCCGCAGTAACAGAACCACCTGGGGAATTGATATAGAGATGAATATCTTTATCGGGATTTTCAGATTCCAAGAACAGCATCTGAGCAACAATAAGGTTGGCCATGTGGTCTTCAACCTGACCGACCAGAAAGATCACACGCTCTTTTAAAAGTCTGGAGTATATGTCGTAGGCTCTCTCACCGCGTGAGGTCTGCTCTACTACCATCGGAACTAGCCCGCTGGCTTGAACGTCGTGCGTATGCCCGGCATATGGTTGCTGAAAATTCATCGCGTCCTCGCTGTTATCGTTATCATTCGTCAATGCTTATGCTGTTCTATACGCATCTAATCCGGCCGTCAGATCCTAGTGACCGCGATTAATATAACTATAGTCCGTTTCAGTGCGCAAGGCTTACCTGAGCTAGGCCTGTTCTTAGCTCAGGCTGCTTTCAGCCCAGGCTGTTCTCAGCTCAGGCGTTTTATGCACCTGGTTCAGGATCGGGCTTTACAGCATCTTCATAAGAGCATTCTTCGTCGGCAACTTTTGCCTTCGACAATACCAGTTCAGTTACCTGATCTTCCAACACTACAGCTTCGACCGAGCTCAGCAGCTGCTGCTGGCTGTAATAATAGTCTACAACTTCTTTCGGCTGCTCATAAGTTGAGGCGATTTCATTAATTCTTTCACGAACACTATCTTCATCGGGAGTAAGCTCTTCGACTTTAACGATTTCAGAGACTATTACACCCAAGGATGCGCGACGTTCTGCCTTTTCACGGAACATATCGTCTGGAAGCATGCTCAAATCTATCTGCTGACCACCACCAAACTGCTGCACCATCTGCTGCTTCAACTGAGTAATTTCATTGTCAACCAATGCGGCAGGCAACTCGACCTTGTTCAGATCAAACAATTGATTCATAACACGGTTTTTAACTTTGCTGCGAACCGCATTGCGCAGTTCTCGCTCCATATTGTTTTGCACGTCCTCACGGAATTTCTCTAAACCACCTGCATCGACGCCGTAGAGTTTGAAGAACTCATCGTTCATCTCTGGAAGCTGCTTAGAAGATACGGAATTGACCACAACGGCGAATTCAACTTTCGCGCCCTTGAGCTCTTCTGCGTGATAATCTTTAGGGAATTTTAGCTTGAGAACCTTGGCATCGCCAGCACTGGCGCCCACAAGGCCATCTTCAAAGCCGGGAATCATGCTGTTTGAGCCCAACACTAGATCTTGCCCTTCAGCTTTACCGCCAGCAAACTCTTCTCCGCCTTTGGTCCCTACATAATCGATATTCAGCTGATCGCCGTCTACAGCAGCCTTGCCTGATGCTTCAAAGGTCGCTTGCTGATCGCGCAGCACGTCGATCATCTTATCTAAATCGGCATCGCTCAGATCAGTCACCGGACGAGTGATTGAAACCTTGTCCAAGTCAGCCAGTGCAATTTCTGGGTAGACTTCGAACACTGCCAAGAATTCTAGATCCTGGCCTTCGCTATCTTTAATATCATCGATTCGAGGCTGTCCTACTGGCTGCAGCTTTTCTTGGGCAATAGCTTCGTAGAAACTAGAGTTGACGATTTCGGCAACCACTTCCTGACGAACGCCTTTACCAAACTGCTGCTTAACCACTTTGAGAGGCACTTTGCCTTTACGAAAACCTTTAATGCTAACGGTCTTGGTGGCTTTCTGGAGACGCTGAGCGACTTCACTCTCTACTCGGTCGGCAGGGACACCAATCTTAAGTTGACGCTCAAGACCAGTGCTAGACTCGATGGAAACCTGCATGGATTTTCCTCACGATGATACTCGGTAAATTTGGTACGAAAGGCGAGACTCGAACTCGCACGGGTTGCCCCACTGGAACCTAAATCCAGCGCGTCTACCAATTCCGCCACTCTCGCATTAAAAAGAACTTTTAGTAGTAGGTAGTATTCGGGGTCATTTAGTTTACTGATAGACCCCTCTAAAAGCGGCGTGAAGTTTGCCACAGCGATTTGCAATCGGCAACCGATAAGCGTTGATTAAACGGTAAATAATAGCCTTATTGTTATTGCGCGAGGCAAAACCCCATCTGATTGACTCCGGCAACAATATTTTCCCTTGATTGACCGCCCTTTTCGCCTGCCCTGAACTATGCTTGATGAGAAAAAACATATTATTTAAATAACCTAGGAAGGAGTAAAGATATGAAGAAGCACCATGTTTTGCTAATTGCCACATTGGCTACCTTGGGCCTGACCGCATGTGACAGTGGAAACTCACCTGAGGAGGGAGCAGTTTCAGGAGTAGGAGTAGGAGTAGAAGATACAACAATGTCCGATGCTAATTCAGATGCAATGACCAATAGTATCGAGAACGCAGCGGATGACGCGATAAACATCATAGAAGATACAGTAGACGAAGCTTCTAATAACGTTGACCAATTAATGGAAGATATGTCTAGCGATACTGAGAGCGATCTCTCTGACGCTATGGGAAAAATGGAAAAGTAAGCGCCCTGCAACTTAATGCTAAAACGATTAGCGCAAAGCCAAGGCTAGAAAACAAAAAACCCCGGTGAAAACCGGGGTTTTTTTTGCTGCTGCAGTTCAATATCTAATATCCGATCAAACATTATCTGCAGCGCTATTGCATTAAGCTCAGTGTCTCAAGCTAGACTTGCTTACAAACTAGGCCGCGATCTTACGACGACGCAATCCAGCAAGACCTAACAGAGCCGAGCCAAACAGCCAGGCCGCTGCAGGAATAGGCACTTCATTGATACCGGCAACATAAAGGTTTGCTGTAGTTCCACCTTTGACACCTTGGTTAAAGTTACCCTGACCAAATATTTTCAAAGTCATCAAGCCAACATGCTGAACACCCAAGGTAATTTTTCCCGCAGCTACTGTTAGCAAATCCCAACCGCCAACATCAGTCCAGAACAGGACATCCTTACCATCAGCAGATTTGTGAGCGCCGTTAATGCCAACCTCAATCTGCTTTTTCGTGTCAAAGACAAACTCAAGCATCTCACCCAATTGCAAGTTATCGTCCGAAGCTCCCGTGTTAGGACCAGTAGTCGTGTTGCACTTGTTGTTTGTGCCAGTAACACCGCCACTTATAGGGCCATCACAGACACCCAGGCCAGATAGGTATCCGGAATCTAGATAGGCATAGGTCTTTCGACCATCTGTATAACCATTGACGTTTAGGTCACCAAAGTTTAACGGCTGCCCTCCACGTTCGTTTTCATCGCCATCAAAATCATAATCGTACGTTGCTGCCATTGACAAACCAGCCGTAGATAGCAGTAAGACGCCTGCGCATGACTGCAGTAATTTAACAAAACTCTTGTTCATAGCTAAAACTCCTAATAACTCCTAAGTAAAACCTCGCATAAATACCCTACATCCAGAACGATCAACTCAAGGGTAGATGCGACCAAATCCACATTTTGAAACGCAATTTAAAAACTACTTAACAGGCCTAAGTAAACGTAGTTCTCATTTTTTCGAAAGTCAAAAAATAAAACTATCTTTTGAAAAGGTTTTTGTATAAGGAAATTTACTAATGAATAATTGATCGAAAACAGCAAAATAAATTTTACCTTATATGTTAATAATCAATAATTTATAGTATTTAAATGAAGTGAAATGCTATGAGTATTTGATAACAAACATATCGATGGCGCAATGGGTGACTTCTTCAATCTTAGCCGTATCGGTGTAGATGCCATCAATAAATAATTTGGCAATACCATGCAGCGCACCCCAGATAACCTGAGCGCTACGCAGGGCATTATTTCCAGAAATTACCCCGCAATCCTGCCAGCAGCGCACCATATCAACCTGATGTTGAAAACAGGGGTAGGCTACGTGGCGTAACTCTTCCGTGCTGTTCTGGTGCTTCCATATACTGCGGCCAAACATCAACTCATACTCTTCTGGATTGTCGACAGCAAACTGAACATAGCCATTTGCGTAGTCGTGAAACCTTTCCAGCATGCTCCTAGCACGGTTATCAAAGTTTGCCGCAGCACTCTGATGCCGACGACGAAAGCCCTCAGCAGCAATAGCGCACAACAAATCGTTCTTGTCCGAAAAATGGTGATAGGGAGCGGTACGTGAGACCCCTGCCCGCTCGGCAAGTTTGCGCAGAGAGAGGTTCTCTATCCCAGCTTCAGCGATAAGTTGCTTTGCCGCCCGCAACAAAGCCTGTCGCAGATCACCATGATGATAGCTTGGACGGATAGTTACTTGTGATGAACTTAGACTCATGAGGGACAATGTAGCAATACATCTTGACAGTGTCAAAATGCATCATTAATCTCTTTTGCCAGGTCAACCAAAGCGGAAAAAATTTCGTATATCAGTTAAATAGCGTTGGAGGGCAATGCCTCGCCCTTGCTTTAAGCACCTGCAGCAACGAATAAAAATAAAAAATAATAACGACAAACCGGAGTCAATCATGTCCCACAGCACCTACCCCAAGCTTCTTGAACCATTGGATCTGGGCTTTACTAAATTAAAAAACCGCGTCCTGATGGGCTCAATGCACACCGGATTGGAAGAAGCCTCTGACGGCTATGAGCGCATGGCGGCCTACTTTGGCGAACGTGCTAAAGGCGGTGTTGGTCTGATTGTGACCGGTGGTATAGGTCCCAATTCTGAAGGCGGCACTCACCCCAATACTAAGAAGCTTGAGACCGATGAGGATGTGGCTGGCCACAAAATGATCACCGATGCAGTGCACGAGCACGACGGCAAAATATGCATGCAGATCCTGCACACCGGTCGCTATGCCTATTCTCCAAATCAGGTGGCCCCATCAGCGATTAAGTCAGCGATCAACCCCTTCACTCCCCGCGCCCTAGACGAAGAAGGTATTCACAAGCAGATCGATGATTTTGTATTCACCTCTGTACAGGCACAGAAAGCCGGTTATGACGGCGTTGAGATTATGGGCTCGGAAGGCTACTTCTTGAATCAGTTTATCGCTGCACGGACCAACCAGCGGGACGATGATTGGGGTGGCAGCTATGAGAACCGCATTCGCCTGCCAATTGAAGTCGTGCGACGTGTCCGTGAGGCCGTCGGTGAGCACTTTATTATTATATTCCGCCTCTCAATGCTCGATCTGGTTGAGGGTGGCAGCACATCTGAAGAAGTGATTCAGCTGGGCAAGGCGGTAGAAGAAGCTGGTGCCACGATTATCAATACAGGTATTGGCTGGCATGAAGCCAAGATTCCTACCATTGCGACCAAAGTACCCCGTGCGGCCTTTACATGGGTTACCGCGCACTTTAGAAAAGAGCTATCAGTACCGGTGATCACCTCCAACCGCATTAATACGCCGGAATTGGCGGAAGAAGTATTAGAGCGCGGCGATGCCGATATGATCTCCATGGCACGTCCGTTTTTGGCTGATCCCGACTTTGTTATCAAGGCCGCGGAAAACCGCGCCGATGAAATCAATACCTGTATCGGCTGTAACCAAGCTTGTCTTGACCATGTCTTTGGCGGTCAGATGACCAGCTGTCTAGTTAACCCCCGCGCCTGTCACGAGACTGAACTGCATATCAATCCTACTGCGACAACGAAGAAAATTGCTGTGGTCGGTGCTGGTCCAGCTGGGCTCTCGGCAGCCACCATCGCCGCATCTCGAGGTCACAGCGTGACATTGTTCGACGCTGCCAGCGAAATTGGCGGCCAGTTTAATATTGCTAAGCAGATTCCAGGCAAAGAAGAGTTTTATGAAACACTGCGCTATTACGGCAAGCAAATCGAGCTGACTGGGGTCGAGCTGAAACTGAATTCACGGGTTACAGCAGAACAACTTAACAACGGCGGCTTTGACGAAGTGGTTATCGCCACCGGTATTTCACCCAGAATGCCAGATATTGAAGGCATAGATCACCCCAAAGTGCTCAATTATCTTGACGTGATTGGCGCCAAGAAACATGTTGGCAATAAGGTTGCGATAATCGGTGCCGGCGGCATTGGTTTTGATACTGCCGAGTACATTACCCATAGTGGTGAAGCCACCAGCCTGAATATTCCTGCCTTTATGAAGGAATGGGGAGTTGATATGAGCTTTGGTTCGCGCTCGGGAATTGAGGGTGTGACTGCAGCACCAGAGCCCTCCCCTCGCGAGGTTTATCTGCTTCAGCGCAAGAGCTCCAGAGTTGGCTCAGGTCTGGGTAAAACCACCGGCTGGATCCACCGTGCCGGCCTGCAAATGAAAGGTGTGCGCCTGATGCCCAGCTGTGACTATCAGAAAATTGATGATCAGGGGCTGCACCTCACTGTCGGCGATGAGCCGAAGGTTCTGGATGTAGACACTATCATTATCTGTGCTGGTCAGGATCCATTGCGCGAATTAGTCGAGGGGCTGAATATTCCTCACCATCTAATCGGCGGTGCCGATCTGGCTTCTGAACTCGATGCCAAGCGCGCAATCAATCAAGGTACGCGTCTCGCTGCCGCAATGTAATTAGCTCGGACTAGCGCTTGTAATAGATAGTCCTTGCAACAAAGGGTCAAGCAACGGATCATGCGCGCTCATTTAAACGGCGCACCGTTGCTGGCTTTTAGTATTATCACCACAGCGTTTAACGCAAAGCCAATAAAAGAATTTACCAAAAGAACTTACTAAAAGAACTCACAAGAAGACTATGT
>Ga0209092_10001131_pt1 | contig 26700 bp, 25 predicted proteins | sample FraStrMetagenome_FD_187446 | JGI IMG/M metagenome (GOLD analysis project Ga0209092, IMG submission 187446) | Marine eukaryotic phytoplankton communities from Arctic Ocean - Fram Strait ARC3M Metagenome (SPAdes) (version 2) | ecosystem: Environmental > Aquatic > Marine > Oceanic | place: Fram...
TGTTAATTCTTCTGTTTTTAATTCAGGAAATTTTTTAAATATACCTTTTGCACCAAGTCCTTTGATACCACGTATATTATCTGAATTATCTCCAAGTAATGTTTTGTGTAAAATAAAATTATGTGGTAATAAACCAAATTTTTCTTCTACAACTTTTGGAGTGTAATACTCTTTTTCCATTGGTCTATACACAATAATCTTATCAGTTACTAGTTGTAAGAAATCTTTATCACTAGATACAATAAAACAAGTTGAATCATGTTTTTCAACTAATTTTTCAGCTAATACCGCTATAATATCATCTGCTTCAACTTTATCTAAAATAGTAGTTTTAACAGGTAATAATTTCAGGTACTGAATAATACGAACGATTTGGTCAATTTTGGAGTCATGTTCTTCCTCAATATTATCAAATGCCTCCCAATTAGTAATCCTTGATAGATTTCTTGTTCCCTTGTACTCGGAGAGCAGGTTCTTACGATTTACTGTGGAACCTGCTCCGTCGAATACTACATAAACAGATGTTGGATTTGTTTGTCTAATCATGGCACCTAAAGAGCGAAAAAATCCTCCTAACCCCCCAATATGAACCCCATCAGGATTAACCATATTCATCATAGCAAAATTTCTAAAAAATAAATTTAAACCATCTAAGATTAATACTCTGTCGTGTCTATTTTGGGTAGGGATTTCCTGATCTTCCTGGATATCATCCAGAAGATTAAATAACTCTTTATGTTTCATGTTTTTGTTTATAAGTCCTCTACGTCGTAAAGTACAGGGGTTACGTCTTCTTGATCTTCTACAATTTTAAATGTTCCTCCTCCTAAGATTTTAGACCATTCATCTGCATGATCTTTCTTATAAGCATTCTTATCTTTATCTGTATCCTCAATAAAACCATGGTTTGTCATAACGATTTTACCTCTTGATTGCATACCATTAACGTGGTTTTTATCAATTTGTAAATTTGTTCTTTTACCCCATTCTACTTGCATACCACCTTTAATTGCCTTAATCTTAGATGTTCCTGCATTTGAGATATTTCCAAAAGTAACTACAAACGTAGCATCATACCACATTGCCATTCCACCTTTGTTCATCATTTTTGGCTGACCCATAGGTGATTCTGCTTTTGCTGTCCAAACTTTATTAACTGCAATTAATGTATTAGTAAATGGGGATGATTCTTTACGGGACATTACAATACTTTGGTTAACTGTATTACCAAATTGGGTTGACATTGCACCAGCATTCCATTCATTATTATTTTTTAGTTTTTCAACTGACATTGCACAAGGAATGGATCCAATAGAATCCCAAAAGAAAGCTAAATTATAAGGTAAATTACCTTTTTTCTGTTCATTTTGTAGATCCATTATAAATGCTGCTACGTCTTCAATAGTATGTAAAGTTTCTCTATCAACATAAATAAAATTACCTTCATAATCAATAACATTACCCTCATCATCTTTGATTAGTTTAACTTCTAATCCCATTTGAGCTGCATGTTCCCAATTCCACTTCATCTCAGTAATAATAAATACAGGAAGTGACCCCATATTTTGTGCTGAAACTGCTGCTTCTAAGAGTGCTGTAGTTTTACCTGTATCAGAGTGACCTCTAAGTAATGTAATGTGTCCCATTGGTATACCAGGTACTCCTGCTACTTTTTGAAAAGCGGGGGAAAGGGGTATCCATTGTTGATCCTTAAATTTGACATTTTTATCTAAACCCTTAGAAGATTTAAATTTGTTTAAATCAAATTTGCTCTTAATCTCGGCAGACACTGCTGCCGAGAGAGACTTTGATATTTTTTTCGCCATATTTAGAAAGGAAGATCATCAGTTTTGTCATCAAATAAACTATCGAACTTATCTACTTTACTTTGTTTAGCTTGGTTAGTATCTAAACTAAAATTTGAAACCGGTTTTGGAGTTGATGTAACAGGTGTTGATACCACTTCTTCAGAATCCTCTTCTGGTGATAACCATTTCTCTAATGCTGACTTCATTTCATCAAAACTAAACAATTTAAATAATCCTTCCTTAGGGTTTGGTTGTTCACTTGTCCAAGTTTCTACTTTAGTAGCATCTTCACTAAGTGGTGAAGTTTTCATTCTTACTCTAATAGATGATTTATTATAAGGAGTTCCGGTTGCTTCTGGTCCTACTGTTTCAACTGTAAGGTCTCTACCACCTACAATGTCTGTATAATCTCCAATTTCATCATCAACAGCAAGTGCTAATAATTCTTCATATACTAACTTACCAAATTGCCATAATCTAACACCTTTATCTTCTTCTCCACGTACTATTACGGGAACAAAAATACGGTTTTTAGCGTCTAGTTTTTTGGCTAATACATAATTTTCTTTATTATACTCTCCTTCACGTAATTTCCCAGCAAATAGAGCAATAGGGTCTTTTTCACCAAAATTAGCAGGTGAAATCATTACCTTGTTGGTAATACCATAATAGAATTTTAACTCTGTAAAAGGGTTGTTTGTATCATACGCTGATGGTACGATTCTAATCTGTTGTTTACCTATTGTAGGTTTCCAAAAAATTAATGAATAATCGGTCTTTTGACCACCCTGTGGTTTTGATTGGAGGGTATCCAATTTCTGCTTTAATGCATTTAAATCCATAATGTAACTTATTTTTAATTATAACTGTTTATATGTAACCGGAATATACGAACTATATGTTAGGTAACCAAATTATTTTTGACTACTACTACTCCTTTTTTTTCTATAACTTCTAATGAACAATTTTGAGCGAAATAAATACTATTACTTATACTTTTGTGGGATAAATAATGGTATACAAAGGAGGCAAAAAACGTATCCCCTGCTCCTGATAAGTCAGAAACTTCTGCTTGTCTAGAAGGAGGATGAATTAAATTACCCCATTTAACTCCTTTTTCTCCTAAAGTAACTATTAGTTGTCCTTTATAGTCAACTAAATTTTCTTTATTTTTTTCATACTCCTGGTGGTTAATCTTTATAAAAGAGGTATTCATGACCCACTCCCCAAATATCTTTTTAGAATCAATAAAAGTTAAAGGATATTTATTTACTATATGTTCTATATCTTCTTCATTTAAAAATCCTTTATTATAATCACTAATAACAACTGCGTCATATTCTTCTAATTTATCTAAACCTGTAAATCTAGAACACTTATCATTATCGTCAATTCTTAATAACATTTGATTAGTTTTTCGAGTTTTTATTATACCGTTAGGATTAGTAATAAAATCAATATCCCAATTAGGTGCTAAGCTTTTAAAATTATTAAAAACATTTTTAGCCATCCCATCATTTTTAGTAGAATTAATAGGGCTAAACACTGGTACGGGTGCTTCAGGGCAAATTCTATCACACTCACCATAAATAAATTTATCTATACAACTATCTCCTATTATTAATATTTTCATAATGTATTTCCTATTCTAATTCTATAACTATCTTTATCAAAATGTTGTGTTGATACCTCAAATATTTCTGACATATCTTCTAATGCTATTAATTGATGTGGGCTTCCTCTTTCAATTGTAATACAAGTTCCTTCTTTAATAATAGTAGTATGTTCTATACCCATTTCAGTATCTAACCTAATATAATTAAAACTCCCTTTTCCTACATACCATGATTCTTTTTTAATAATATGATAATGTAAAGAAAATTTATTACCTGCTTTAAAAAATCTAAGTAATTTTCCACAATATTCTTTATCATTATGGATCCAAACTTCTTCACCCCACCCTTTTTGTACAATTTTAGGTTGTATTATCATAACTCTTCAATTCGTTTTGCTTTATCATCTATAATTAGATCATAAGAGGGTTTTGTTGGTAATGTAATATCCTCCTTATGACCTACCACGAGATTATCAAAGGCACACCCCCATGTATTTAGTTGTTTTAAAGTTAATTCAGTATAATCAATTTTACTTGCCCCACCTCTAGCAGTGTAATATGTTATATGCCATCCTTCTTTTCTTAATTTATTTATTTTACTAATATTAGCAGCATTAGGTATAGCTAATTCATATATTCTTTTATCTTTATAAAAACATATTGTTTCATCTATATCAACAAAAGCTTTTAATTGACCTTCAGAATGTAATTTACTTTCTCTCATTAGTTAAGATATCTGTTGTTGAGTATTGAGTAATTCTTTCAAAAAAACAAACTTCACGTGCAAATTGTTTTCCTACAATATCCCCATCCCTCCAATCACTTCCTACTAATAGGATGTCAGGAGAATATAATGAAATTAAACTTTCTAATTCTTTTCGGGAGTTAAATGAAATTACTTTATCAATGTATTTTATTGATTGTAAAGCAAACATTCTATCTTGAAGATTATTATAAGGCCTGTCTGCACCTTTATCTTGTGATACTTTAAAATCAGTATCTATCCCTACAACTAATTCATTACCTAATGATTTAGCGTATTTAAATAATTCAAAATGACCTCTGTGAAGTACATCAAAGCAACCGTTTACCCAAATTTTCATAACCTATTTTTAATTTTATAACTCTATAATTTTATAAATTTTTGTATTTAATTGGTTTAAATCATTGTGTTGGGTAAGTAAAACACAATTTCTGTAATGTTGCCAATCAACTTTATAATTAGTATCAACAACACCACCATTTAACTTCTTAATTAATTCATTAAGTGCATTAATGGTGTATAAGGTATTAGATTCTTTTTTTCTATGAACCAAAATGGTATTTTCTGGGATGGTTTGGACATTCCCTTGGTCTACATTGTATGTAACAACATATTCATCTTTTCCTACAATTTCTAAAACAAACATTTTGTTATATATAATTGTATATTTTGATTGTATATCTTCAAGTAGTGCGTCTAAACCCTCTAGGTCTGTAAACGTACAAAATAATTTATTATTCAAGTCTCCTGCGTTTTGGATATCTTTTACAACATCGTAATTCGCATTATACATATTGGTACTATTCTGTAAAATTGTAGTCATAACCTTTTATTTCTTTAATGTTTAATTTATATTTTTTAAATACCTCCCTAATCTCATCTAATATGTCTTCCTCACTGTCATCTAAATCAAACAAAAATGAATCATATGTGTAAAGTACTAGCTTTGTTTTGCATTTTCGCAATATACTACACATATCCCATAATATACGAACATTCATTGACGTCTCCAAATTTTGTAGCAAATAATTAAATAGTTTTTGTGGGTTCATGTTTTGCAAATTTTCCTTTTTATATCTATATCCAGAAATATCACATTCTACAAACCCGTCGCTTTCAAATTTACGCCACGTTTCTCCTACGTATTTTTCGATTCCTTGAAAGAATTCCAACTCTTTATAATTTTCGAAAACGCCTCCATAGAGCTGCTTGAAGGTAAGTTCTTTCGATTTTTTATAATCCACTCCATATAAGGAAGCAAAATGAGCATGGATATCAATATTGGCAAAATCATAGCCAATGAGACTAGCAGCCAAACTAGGATGATAAGCACTAATATCAATTTCCACGAACCTATTATTACGTGGTATAAAACTTTTCCTACATCCATTTTCTTTATTAAGTGCCGCATAATTTACATTTTTAAATTTATTTGATGGTCTTGTTGTTGTTGTTTTTAAGTTGAACTGAGTGTGGACATATTCACCGTCAACTGCGTGGAAGTGTTCACTGAAGGTTTCATTACATATGCGTATGCCACTTCGTTCGATGGAGTTGAATACCACGGATACTCTACTGTTAAAGAATTTATCATATTTTGTTTTTTCTCTGTTAATATTCGTTTTTAGATCTTCAAAAATGTTTTCACACAACTCATAGTGTTTAACAATGGGTATAATTAGATTTAACTCATGGTTATCCTTGTGTTTACTATAGTATAAATCGTGTGTTGGTGTTGTAGGTCGTATATATGTATGAGGAGGTGGTGTTATGTCATAAAGAGTTTTGTTTGGAAAATAATGTAATGTTTCCTTTTTATCACGACAATACAACACTTCAAACTTATCTATCAATTCGTTTACACGCGTATTTAAAGCATTTAAAGATTCACTATGCGTAACACATACCATAAAGCCTTTGCTCGCTTCAATTGGTCTAATATACACTAAACTTACGTGATTTAGTACGGGGTGTATCGTATCATTATAAGGTATTACCTCAATGAATGCTTCTTTATAACCACTATTTATCAAAACATTTAACTGTTCCTCGTTTTCTACAAGCCAGTACATATACCTTTATTTTACCCTAATATACAAACTCTTTATCTAGTAACCAACAGATTTTGTGTTTTTATTTTGGCTATTTTGAGTTTCTATCTTATTAACCTTATAATCCATATTTGAACCACTAACCGGAATTAAATAATCGTGGATTTGAGTAGTATGTTCTGCTCCAACCATAGGACCTTTTTTAGGATGGATGTGATATAACCCAACATAACGTTTACCTGTCCTTTCATTTAAAAATTCAGTACCATTAGTTGTTAAATTTGAACCTGCTACATACTTAAAATATTGAGTGTAGTTATCACTAAAATATGATTTAAATCCTTGTAATGAATTAGTAGATTGGGTTCTTTCTATTGTATTTTTGTTTACGTTATAAACATCGTTTCTATTTCCTGAAATGAGCCATGGAAAAGAAAATACACCATACAATTTGTAATCTACCGTAGGTTCTTCATTTATAAACTTATCATATTGTTTAAAATCTATTTCTATATATTTTATTTCATTAAACTTTGTAGCAAAATATCTTTGAAATTCACTTATTTGGTAATCTTCCTCTGTAGGTAAATTTACTATTTGTAATGGTGGTAGTGGGGGTATAGAATTTATATTTAAATTTATTGCAGAGGCGTATGCATCAGGTACTAAATATAAATTAGCATCCGCAGTATAAGATCCTGCTGCTCCTTCTTCTGCATCTTCAGTTTGCGATTGGATTTCAATAATTATCTCTTGTACAGGAGGATCATTTGGGTTCCTTCCTGTATAATATTTACCATCAGATGTTTTAAAATAATAACCTGTATACTCTTGGAGAGAATTGGGATAAATAAATTCCCTACCATTAGTGTATAAATTAGCCGTTATTTGTGATTTTGGGAAATACATTATTTATTAAATTTTTGAAATAATTCTATTAATTCTTTTTGTGGGAAAACATCACTTTTATCTGTTCTATAAGAATTATGAGTAAAAGTTCCTCTATTATTTTTAAAAGCGGTTTCTGCTACACCACTACCTTTTTGAGGAAATTGTTCGTAAAAACCATTTGCACCACTATATCTTGATCCCATAGTAATATTTGGGTATGCCGTTTGAACTTGTTTCATTACTGTTTCTAAAGAAGCTAATTGGCTTTTAGTATATGAATGGTAAAGACCATATCCTTTATAATCTCCTGTTTTTACAACTTTACCACTACTGTTAATTTTGTAGGGTTGTGCTACTGGGATATCAGGTTGACCTTGTTTTAGTTTTTCATAGGAATACTCTGTATCACTTTGTACAAATGTTGAATTTTCAGTAAAAAATGAATTTGATCTATTTCTTCCTTTAACTTTTACATATCCTAAAGCTACTAGTTCTACAGAAATTGTACTTTTTTGTAAGTAACTATTACCAGATCTTGAACTTCCTATATGATTTCCCCAATATTTTAAAGGAAATAATTGTTCTATATTACCTGCTCTATCTATAATAAAATGGGTTGATACACGAGATGTTTTTTTAGTCCAGCTATTTTCTATAATAGCTTTAGCTCCACCTAATCCTGCTGTATGGTGAACTACAAATTGAATTTTTGGAGTTTCTTCAGGGGCATAAATTAATCCATTTCTTGATCCATTTTTTGCAACTAATGAATAACCACTGGTCATTGTTTTCTTTTGAGCTTCAGTATATTTACTTACATCTGTAACTCCTACAACTTCTCTTTGATCAGCAGGTACAAATATTTCTTTAGCTGGTGATATTGTTCTTTTAGATGGTTTTGTAGTTCTTGGTTGTGATATAGTTGTTAAATTAGTAACCCACTTATTATCATTTACAGAATGATTTAAACCATCAACTATAAATTTTAAGGCAGAAGGATAAGAAGCTGGTAGAGCTTTTTGATTTACTTTTAACTTATTGTAAATTTGTATTCCTCCTAATCCCTCAAATGTTAATCCTAAAGTTACAGGAATAAAACCGGTTGCACCCGTAGTTTTATTTGATTCTTCAAATTGAAATTGGTCTAGACGAGACTTATATAATTTAAAAGAACTATAACCTCTTTCTATAAAATCAGAATTATCTGATGTATACCAGTATAAAGCATTTCCAGTTGAAACGGTCTGGGGGACAAGTTTGGTTTTTAGACCCTCTCCTTGTGTCGTATTTCCAGAACCAAAAATAACAGCCCCCTCTGCTTTTCTATTTTCTCTTATTTTTCTTTCTCTTTCTGCTCTAGTTACATCAATTTCTACAAGTTTAGTACCAGTTCCACCAAAGGCATCTAATAAATATCCAGTATAACCATTTAATTTTTCTCCTTCGTTTGCAACTTCAATACCTCGATTTCTAATTATTATATCAATATTCCTTACTCCAGTCTTTACTGCCTCTTGTAATACAGTATCTTTCATGTCATCTTCTCTATCGGTAAAAAGGCCAGATTCTTTTCCTTTATATCTTCTCGTAAAACCTAAATAAGTCCATTCAAAATAATTACTAAATGGAACATATCTAGCATCTTTTGCAAATTCTTCAAATTTTACTCTATAATATGCTTCTGTTTCAGTTTCAGCTTTTTCCGCCGTAGGGGGAACATATTTAGATAAAGGACCATTTTCATATTTTTCTTCGTATCTATTTGTTAACCCTTTATTCCAAGTTTTATAACCAACAGCATCTATAGAATTTTGTTGTGAACCCGCTGCTGTTGCTCCTATAGAAATTTGGGTCATTAATTTAGGGGTAATTTTTGTTTGAAAATTAAAATCTGTTACAAATGAAGAACCGCTATTAGGAGTATACCCAATAATATTAAATTCTACTTCTTTATATTTAGGAGGATATACTATATCATAACCCGGGATTGGGTTTTCATCTAAAAAATAAACTTCTTTATCATTTTTTACACTAGTAGTAAGTGAGGTAATATTACCCATACATTTATCAATTCCTCCTAGGAGTTTTTGCATAAAATTAAATAAATCTAGTTCATTTTTTTCATTTTTATTACTACTTAAAGTTTTAGATACCCAATCTAAATTAAGATATATATTCATTAATTCTCCGTAATAAACATCATCATTTTCTACTACAAAATCTTTTAAACTCTTCATAGAAGGAACATTTATAGTATCAGTAATTCCTAATTCCGCTGTAAAAACGGGTTTAAATATGGCAATTGAAGGGTCTAATGGTATTAAATTAGGTTCATAATTAATTCTTGTAAATTTACTTGATTTTTCAAAAGTAATTGAGGATTCATTAGTTTTCGGCCCATTTACAATTCTAAATATTACATTATCTTCTATTATTTCTAACAATTTCCCAAACCTAATATAGTATTTTGATGATACAGGAACCTTATCTCTATTTACTGTAGCTTCTGCTTTTTGGTTGCTTTTATCATATGCACCTATTAAATTGGGTAAAAAACAAAAATCTTTATTATTTTGTAATTTTTGAGTAAAAAAAGTTTCTATAGTTTGAGCAATGTATTGTGATAATCTATCAGATCCTAAATTTGTAATTACACTATTGGTTTCAACAGGATTATCATCTCCTTCTTCTTCAGATGATTGAATTTGGTATATCTTCCTAAGAGCATCTGTTCTTTTTTTCATTTCAGCAGAGGGTATAGGAGGGGAGGGTACTACTACTTGTAAGGATTCTATTACACTACCTAAACTAATTAAATTTACAGTAATATCATAAGTGTTATCAGCATTTAAAGTCCAAGTAAAATTATTTACTTTACCAAAAAATCCTTGATAGTTTCCCTTATAACGGTCTACATAAATATTTATATTTTGTAGCATTTCTAATTGGGAAGTACCTTGGTTTTTAAACCAACTATTTTCTATAATAGTAGATTCTACATTTTTTATAATAGGTTTATTATTTTCATCTATAGAATCTATATATTTATCCCAACCCCACTCTAGCATCATTAGATACCCTAATCTAAGATATAATATTTCAATAATACCAAATTGAAATTTATTAAATGCTTTTAAAGTAACTGTTGCTTTTCTAATTGATCCTCTATTTATGGATTCAACAGATATACCTGTTATTCCCGGAACGGGTTGTAAGCCTCTACTATTGCCTCCCATTCCACCATACATTTTATCATTACTTCCATTCCAACTATTTGTGCTTCTTACTCCACTTCTTGTAGAATAGGTAGCAGCTCTAGTTTGAGTAGTTACTCCTCCCTCTTCAACTTGCTGTTCGGCACCTTGGGTTAAGCCCTGTATAGAGTTAAATAAAATATAGTTTTTAGCTAATTCTGGTCCTACTAATGATGCAATATCGTTTTCAGTAAAATAATTTGAGGTTTCAAATTTAGCTAAATCTTTTAGTCTTTGATCATTGTCTAAACTAACTCCGGAAGCTAATTTAATCCATGAGTTTTTATTATTTAAAAAATTTAATACTTCTGGGGATCTTGAAATAGAATTTTCATTATATCCTGAACCATGGATTAATTGTCTTAATCTAACTTGTTCTCCAATTATTGGTTTGATTGGTTCTCCAATTATATTTCCGGCCATAACTAGTTTTCATTTAATTGTTGGTAATCTAAAATAATTGCCCCGATATTCCCAGGAATTCTAATTTGTACTCCTAAAGGAGGATAAATAGAATTTTGTGCAAATTGTGGGTTGGCAATGGATATTACCCACCACAAACTAGTATCATTATAATAAGTTTGGGCTAAGATATCGTATCTATCTCCTTCATCAGTATAAGCATATATATCTTCAAAACCTAAAGGGATATCTGGGTATTTAACTGTCGTTTTATACGATTTTCCTTGAGGGGTTGAGGTTGTTATTATGTTAGTATATCTTCCCATTATGATAATGTATTAAAAGCAGATTGTAAAGCATCTTGTCCTTCTTTACTTCCAACAGAGGTGTTAGCTTGTTCTTTTTTTTCTAATTGTTTAACATTCTTATACCCATCACCATAATATCCATTACTTAAAGCAATATATTTTTCTGGTCCAAAGATTGAAAGGTCTCCTTGTGTTCCTTTTCCATCTTCATTAGTATTAGCAAAAATGTTTTTCTGTACATTAGGTACAAAATTATGAATTGGTATAAAACTAAACCCACTTACTTTAATCATAAAAGGCAATTCTTTTACACTTTGGTCTGATTTTAATACACCAGTATTTGATGTTTCATTAATTGCTATTTCCCATGGTGATTCCATTGGTACAGTATAATTAATCCCAGTCATAATTCCAACCTGGTTAAATAAATATCCACCTACTGTTAATTCTATTAAATTACCTCGCATATAACCATCAGGTGAATAATCAGGTGCACATATGGATGCTAGATAGTTTAATTTTTGATACATAGGCATCAATTCTTGTTTTGATTGGGCTGCTACAGTCCAACTTAGATTAAATTTTCTATCAAACCCCTGGTAGTTGTATAAATTTTCTGCTCTACCTGCAAATTTTTGTGAAGACCATTCTGCTGAGTAATTATCATCCATACTATCTATGAATGCTCTAAAATGAATATAGGTTTTTAATGAAGGGTTATCATTATCAATAACACCAATTCTAAATTTACATAAATCATTTATTGGTTTACTTGTATCAACATTTGAAGATTTATAAAGAGGTAAAGCATTAATCTTATCTAATGCTCTATTATTACCACTAACATAACTTCTAGTTTTATTTTTAGCACCGGCATCCCCTAAATTTACTCTTTGTTCATATCTATTAGTAGCAACAGTATAATCAGGAGCCGTAGCTGTTTTATCATTAGTTCCCCTTCTAAAATCTTGTAGTATTTCTGTTTCAAGGTAATCATTGTTTTGATTACCTACTTGAGCCTCTGATTTAGAACTCATTAATTGGTCGTAATCAAGGGATGAACCTAAACCTGTTACACCAGGTGTATTTGATTGAAAACCACCAGGTTGGTATACACTTTGACCTACATTACCTATTTGTGATGAATTAAAATTATCATTGGTAATTTTAAATAACCCACTACCTAAAAGATTTGCTAAAGTAGTATTTGTTTGGGATGCATATTTCCCAGTTACAGATTTTGAACCCGAGGAAGCTAAATCACCAAAATAAGTTCCTCCTCTAAAATTCCAAGGGGTACCTTCTGTTACAACATCAGTAGAAGAATTAGTAAATGTTTTTTTACCAAACACCCCATAATTAAAACCAAAATTAGTGTTTGGAGTTTTTCCCGTATTAAAGAAACCAGAGGTACTTAAGGTATCATTATTAATACCTGTTCTTTGGTCTGAAAGTGTTTTTATTACTGTTTTCCCAATCCCTAAAGTTGATCCTGGACCTCCTGAATACTCATATAATATGTCAGAAGTATCTGATCTGTTTTGGTTTTTATCTAAAAATTGAGATAATCTACTTGTTATTATTCCAGTATTTTTTCTTTCATCAAAGGCAGCTGTATTAAAATATATAGGATTAGAAAGTGGTAGGCTAGTTCCTGTTAGAAAACTAAAGATACCCCCGACATTCCCCCTTGCTGCTGCTTCACTTGTATCAAAGAAGGGATTTATACCTTGTTTAAGTAAATGCCCACCTATTGGGTTCGCCGCCGCCTGTAGTAAAGTAGAGGTAGGTAAGTAAATACCGTTATTTAACGGTAATCTGTTGCTATCTATATTAGTTTTACCCGCAGTAGCTTTTATATTAACTCCAGTTCTAGATAATACTTCTTGTTTAGCTGTAAATAAAAGACCATTTGGGGATCTTAAATCAGTAAACATTTTTCCTAATCTAGAAACATCTTTAGATAGGGTTTCAGGTAATAATGAACCCCCTCTTAATAAAAAATCTTCAGCCACTAAGGGACCATTAGATTTTTCGTAATCACTTTCATTAAATGATCTTCGTGGAATTGGCGTTATTTCATAAGGTTGACCACTTGCATTTGTATTAATAGGACCTGCTCCACGTCTATCATATCCGTAGGGAGCAGTATTATAACTTGAAAGGTCTGTTCTTATGTTAATTAAGGGTGCCAATAATTCTAAGTTTTAGGATTATTAATTTCCAGTTGTGTCAACTACTCTTGGTGCGTCAGATACAAAATCTTCATACGTACCTTGTGAAAAGGTATCATTAACAGGGATGACTCCATTCCCATTTAAAGGGGCGGATGGTTTTTCACCTCTTAAAGGTGTTAAAGTACTTCCTTGTTTTTCAAATTTGTCAAGTAAAGGCATAATTTTAAATTTTAATGGTTAAACGTTTATTATAAATATGGTTATTGTATAGAATATGCACCCATATCAACAGCAGTTCCTAATTTTACATCATTCATTTTTATCACTGGAGTTGATTGTTTTCTATTAAGTGCTGATTCTAGTAGTTTTTCCATTTTAGATGTGTCAACAGATTGTACTAATTGTGTAGATGGATTGTTGGGAGTATTATTATTATTATCTTCAGATATTGTAGTATTGTTAAGCATTTCTCCAGGATCTTTAGTAGCTATAAGGAAATCTTCTGGTGATGTGGTAATTAAATCACCACCAGGTCCTATTACCCCATCTTCTATCCCAACACTTTTACCTAAACCCTTAAGAGCATTATTACCTTGTGATGCTTCAAAATCTACTTTACCAAATGAATCACTAAAGGGATTTATAAACCCTAATAAATCTTGGGTATAACCTACTATTGTTGAAACAATACCGGCTGCAACTGATAATAGATTTAATATAGGGGATAATGCTGTTCCTAAATCTACAAAAACTTGTTTTAATTCCGCCATAGCAGAATTCATTTTATCTTGTGCTGATTTTTGTTCTAATCTATTTGCTAATTCATCTTTACCTAAATCACGTAATTCTTTAGCGGATTTGCCCATTGTTTCTTGTTTAAATAACATATCTGACATAGAATCTACACTCATACCCATTGCTCCTGCTAAAGCTTCTTGTTGAATAACATTTAATTTGGAAAAATCTGAAAATGAACCCATTTCTCGGGCTAATTCATTTTGAAGTGTTACTTGATCTCCAGTTAGGGCTGCTGCTCTTGCTCTTTCTAAATTAAGATTTCTTCCAGTTAATAGTTCTGCTTCCATTTCAGCAGTTATAGAACTTTCAAAATCTAAAAGTTGTTTTCCAGCTGCGGCTATTGTTCCCATTTCAGTACCTAATAAACGAGCATTTGTAACTGCTTTTGCTATTTCAACAGTGTTACCCCCAAAATTAGCTCTTATTTGGCCAGTTACTTTACCTGTTTCTTCAAGTACAGCTCTCATATCTACTTGTGTACCTGCTTGTTGTTGTAATTCATAACTTGCAGCAAGAATATTTTTATAATTATCTTCAAAATTTACCCCAGTTGCTTCGGCTGCTGCTGCTAAATTACCAGCAGCTTCTTCTCCAATTTTTAATGTATAAGTTAATTTAGTCATACTGACTAAAGTTTCTCCACTAAATTCTGTTATAAAACCAAATTGTTTATTTACTTTAGTTATATTTTCAAGTACTTTTGTACCTGTAATACCCATTTGGTAATTAGATCTTGTTGCAGCTGATATGTTGGATGAGAATTTTCTTGATTCATTTTTAGTCATCATCATTGAACGGCCTAATTCCTTAGTCTGTTCATCTGCTTGCATCATTCCCTTAACTAATTCAGCAATAATTGCAATAGGGCCTAAGGCTTTAGATAATGCCTTACCCATAGTACCAACCATTTTACCTGCTACTTTAAATTGATTACCAATACTACCTGCTTTTCCTCCTACTTTAATATCAGTTAAACGTTTAGCTTCCTTAGTTCCAGCTTTCATGGCATCATCAATACCCAACATTTTACCAAATTTACCACCACCTACTTTATCTAAAACACCTTGAATTCCTCCTAAAGATTTCCCAGCAACCCCCATGTTTTTGCCTGTGGCTTCTTCTATTTCCTCTCTTTTTTTAAGTTCTTCATCTAAGGTATTAAGTAAAGAATCTTGTTCATCTTTTTGTGCTATTACTGTCTTTAATGACTTTTCTGCTAAATCTAATTTTCTGCCTTCAGCAGCTGTTATTTTATCTTTTGTTAATAATTCATCAATTTGTCTATTAAGACTATCCTCGGCCGTTTTTAAATCCTTTTTATTTATATCAAATTTTTGTCTTAAAACATCTAAATCCTTTTCATTTAGGTTTGTTATACCTGCTTGATCTTGTTGTAATTTTTCAGCTACAGAAGTTAATTCTTTAAATATTTTTCTAGAATCTACTAAGCCCGATTTAGTATTAGATATTTCATCTACAGTAGCTTTAAAAGCTCCAACTAAACCCTCTACATCAGCATTAATTTCTTTAATTTTATTAGTTACACCATTTAAGGAATCACTTAATTTTTTAACTTCAGCTTCAGATTGAGAAATTGTAGAAGCATCTGCCCCAGCGAATGGGTTTTTTTCACCTAGTTGGTCATATAGCTTTGCTATACGTTCTAATTGTTTTTGAATTTCCTGTGGTGTAGCCATTAATACCTATTTTATTATAAATATTAAAAAAAGCAACTATTTATAGCTGCTTTTATTTTGATATGGTTTTGATGCACTTTTAAATGCAGGTGCATTAACTTTACCGTCTTCTCCTATTAAAGATGTTTTACCTGGATTTGTTGAGGATTTGTTAGCCTTATTTCTTTCATCATAGTAATCGGAAATTTCTTTAAATGTAAATTTACGTAACCATACAGGCATATTATACACAGTATGATAATCATATCCACCTTTACCATGAAATAGTATGGAATGTATTTGGGTAAATAACCCAACTCTAAATTGAGGAGCTATTTTAGAGCTCAGGCCAAAAAAAGCTAATCCCTATAGGGATGGATACCTCCTTCCCATCTTCGTCTATGTAACGAAGGTCTACATCTGGTTGTGTGTCTCTAAGATGTTTTCTTAGTGCTTTAGAATCTATAGCTAGTAAAAAATTATCAACAAATTCTCTAACTTCTTTAGTTCCTGTTTCACCATTAACTGATGTAATAATATATTTCAATCTTGTACTTAATTCAGGAGATGCATTTTTGTTAATTTTCTTTAATCCTTCTAATTCTCTATCTATTTTACTCTCATCTACTCCAGTTAAAATTTTATATGTAATCGGAGTTTTTGTATGAGGAAGAACAAATTCAAATTCATTTTTACCTGGGGTGATTAAGGATTCATCAAATTCTTTATTTTCTAAAGAGGATAAATCAACAATTTTTTCTTCTCCTCTATAAACAAATTTATATTCAGCACCATAACCTAATATACGAGTAGCAACTAATACTGCATTTTTATCTCCTAATATTAAATCTTGTTGTTTAACTCCTTCCGTTAATATTACAGAATCTAGTAATTTATTTAGTACTGTTCCTTTTTGAATATAGGATTGGTTAGTTAAAATATCTTCTTCCTTAGCGGTCATATATTTTAATTCTATTTTGCCACTAGAAAGTGGATGGTCTTTTGGATATATTAAACCTTTAGAGGGTAATTCTACTTCTTCACTTGGGAATTTAAATTCAGCCATAATCTTTATTTAATTAAAACGTTTTTATCGTTGATACATATTAATATAAAAAAAAGCTCGGCCGAAGCCAAGCTATTTTTCAAATTAGGGGTGGGTAAAATTTTTAGAAATTTAATACACAGTAATCTGGTTGAACTGTCATTGTAATTTCTTGTGCAGCATTTTCAGTATCCCAGTTGTAATCTCCAAATGAAGCTTCTGTAATTAAAGCACCTTTGATAATCCATTCTGAAACGATATCACCTACAGGTCCTAGTACATTGATTGTTAGATCTTTCTTATAGAAATCACTATAACCATCTCTACCAGTTACTGATTCATGGTGTAATCTAACCCATTCCATTACTGATTGTGCACCAGATGGAGTAATTGGGTCAAATAATGTGAACTGAATAGTTCCCCATGTTGTTTTACCTTTTACAAATCTTTGAACATTGATATGGTTTAAAGGTACTGTTCCTTGTGATAGGGTTACAGCTCCTACACCTTTCATAATATAAGCTGGAAATCCATCTATAAAGCAGATAAATCTATTCTTTTGCTTTGGTTCAAATGCGGTGAAAAATACTTCGTTTGGGTTTAATACTGCCATTTTATTTTTTTATTTTATTATAAATATTCAATTTTTAAATTCTTATGCTGGGAATGTTGCTCCCGTTGGTAGTACATTGAAATCTAGTATAATAAATTCAGCTGTTCTAGTTGGTTGTAGGAATATTTGACCTATTAACTCATTTCTATCTATTACATCTGGTGTATTATTACTTTCATCCATTACTACTTTAAAAGCATATAATCCTTGTCTTTGTTGAACACTTTCTAAATATGGATTTACTTGTGTTAAAAAGTTTTGTCTTGTTGCTATAGTATTTTGTTCAAATACTAAATTATCAGCAATTTGAGAAATATATCCTTTAAGTGTAATTAACAATCTACGCACATTTACTCTATCAAGTGCCGAAGCAGCTTTTTGTAATGTTTTTTGTCCAAATACTACAACTCCTTGTTGTGGGAATGTTGCAATTGGGTTTACATTAGCTTCATATAAAGTATCTCTATTTGTAGAAGTTAATTTTCTTTCAGCTCTTACTACTTGTCCCATTCCACCTCTAGTAATACCTGCTGGTGCAAACCATGGATCACTTGAAGCATCTGTAAAGGCATATACACCTGGTATAAATGTGGATGGTGGTACAAAAACTAATTGTCCTGAATTAGGATCAATTGTTTGTAACCAAGGCCAATATGTAGCTGTATAGCTATTATCAATTCCTCCTGCTTGGTTAACTACTTCGGCGATTGGTTGATTATAATCAACTAAATCAATAACCGCGATATTATCACCTCGAGAAATTGCAGTATTCATTACATTTGTAATTTGTGTAGCATGTCCTCTTTGATATAAACCTGGTACTGAAATTGCGTTGTACTGATAATCATCTTGGTTTGCTAATAAAGCAATTCCTGTATTATAATCATCTCCTATCAATCCTTGTGAATCTAAATTACTAATATATTGGTAAAAATTAGCAGCTCTTCCTACTGGTATATTTGATCCTACAGCTCCATCAAATGAACCTGATCCTAATTGTGGTAAGCTTGAAGTAAATTCGTTTTTAGCGGATCCATCATTGTTAAAATAGTTAGGAGTTGGTGCGTTTACTGATTTTACTCTTACATATGAAGAGATATTACGGAAGGATCCAGATTCTTGTAAAAAGGTATCTGCTCCTTCTGTTACCACATTAGAAGTTAAATCACCAATTGCTCTTGAAATATAATTAGGAGAAAAAGGATCTAAATTGATATTATTATATTGTTCTAATACTACTGGACGATTAGCTGTGTCATTTCCACGTCTAATTGCTAATGAAAATGCACCTGAAGAGGTGTTTACACTTGTAATTTGCCATCTTAAGTTATCAGCTGAACCACTAGCTAATGTACCATTTGGTGATTCTACACTTACAGTATCTGCTCCTAAGGGGTAAGTATTATTCATTACTATTCCTTCTGATATAGTTTCTAATACAAATGCTGGATTGTTTTCTATATTGGCATCAGTTAATGTAAAAGTTGGTGCTACACCAGGATTACCTATATTTGATCCTGCTATAGATACTACTGTTGGAGTTGTAGTTTCATATCCTGTTCCATCTTGTACTACAACAATATTTGAAATTTCTGTTAGTATTTGAGGTTGTGTTAAAGCATCTATTGTGTAAGTACCTGTACCTCCCAAATCAGTAGCATCAATCGTTAATCCATCACCAACTTTATATCCACTTCCTACTGATGTTATTGTAATAGAAGTAACTGCATTTCCTGCTACTACAACAGTTGCTATTGCTCCTGTTCCTATACCATTTCCTTGTCCTAAGGCTACTCCAGTATATCCGGCATTATCTACTAATCCAGATCCACCACTACCTAAATCTAAAGTGCCAACTATTAATATTCCATTTGAATTACTAGTTGTTACATCTACTACTGCACCACTACCTGCTCCTGAGTCTGTTACTACTGCTACTTGTGAATAAGTTTGAGGAGCTGATGATCCACTACCTTGGTTTGCTGATACAGCTGGTAAGCTAATTAAACCACCTGATAAGGATTCAACATTATTCTGAATAGTTGTAGAGGATGCGGGTTCAAATGAACCTGAAGTTACTCTGGTTACTAATAATGAAGTCCCACCATTTTGGAAATACTGATTTGCTGCAATTGAAGTTAAATAAGTATACTCATTTGATCCACTTTTTAAAGCTCCTCCAAAAATTGCTTGGTAAGAACTAAATGAACTAATAAGAGTAGGACGTTCAACTGGTCCTAAAACTGTTGGACCTACAATTGCTGCCCCTCTTTCAACTGGTTGGGATGTAACAAAAGATTGGTCATTTTCTCTTGCTAATACACCTGGAGATATTAATGTTTCTGCCATTTTATTATGTTATTTTAATAATTGTTTTATTATAAATATTAAAAATCCCCTCAAAAAACTATTTTACTAAAGTAAATTCTCCGGTTTCTAAATCAATATTTCCTTCACCATACTTTTCTTGTAAATCTTTAGCAGATTTATTAGATTCTTCTTGTAAATTAGCTAAGTCATCTAAGACTTGACTTCTTTGCCCCTCTAATATGGCATTTTGAATATCTATATTACCTAAATTAAAAGTAATATGATTTTGTTTTTGTTGATAACCTCTAAGAACTGTTAATTCTTCTTCTGATAACTTAATTGTTTTACTCATCTTTTTTGTTTATAAATATTAATTAATGTTTAAATGTTTAATTGTAGCTTCATATACTTGATCTACAGTAATTGATTTTTGGGCAATATGTTGTAATTCTGTACCTTGATGTTCTGGATCCCAATTCCAATCCCCAGGGTTAAAAGTATAATGTGGGTTTGACCATACATTATTATCTACATCATGATTTTCTATCTTAGTTAAATTGTTTGTAAATTCATAACCATAAGGAATAAAATTATTTATCATTATAGTATGTTTATTTAATGCCCAATTTGCCCAAGATAAACCTGAACCTAACCCTATAAATACTTCAGCGTGGTGCATATAATTCCATGTGGTAGGCCAGTCTAATTCTTTTTTATTAATAATATCTTCCCCTTCAAACCCTTCATAAGATAGATTAACTATTTTATATCCTTTTTTACTTAATTTAGTAGCTAATTTTTTCCAATTTTCATAAGGCCATTCTTTAATCCCTGCTGTTGATCTTGGACCAATACATATGTATTTTTCTTTTATTGGTCTTTTACTAGGTTTAAAGTCTATACCATGGTTTAACTCTCTATAAGGTACGTTAAGTATATCGGTTATACACTTAATTAGTGGAATTGTGTTAGCTTGAATTGGATTTTTAAAACCCTTATCCCATTTTCCATTATTTTTAAACCAACCTATTTTATAATGGGCATAAGCTGAGTAGGGTTTATTGGGTTTTATAAATTTAATATCTTTATAAGCTTCTAATTTTTTAAACCATTCATTATGAAATGAACTTACAATAACATTACATTTATATCTTTTTTGAAATTCTACAACGTGGGGCATCCACGCTAATGTATCACCATTTGATTTAGAATCAAATGTAATTTTTACATTTTTACCTTCTACATTAAATTTATGTACAATTTTCCCATCTATTTCTATAATCCAGGGTATGTAATACTCTAAATGAGCTTTAGTCCACATATTATTTTCTATAGTTGATGAGTGTACTACTTCATTATTAAACCCATTAATAAACTTAACTTTGTATTTTTTAGAAATTTTCCCTATTACTTCAACTTTAGGACCATACTGAAAGCTAATTTCTATTTTATTGTCTTTTGGTTTTTTCATCTAATAAAGATTTATAAAAATTAATATGTTTTATAGCAAAGTCAGATGAATTATCCCTAGAATCATTAACATCATATTTTATAGGTGTAAATAGGGTGTTAATAAGATTATCTGAGTCTGTATTTATATCACCATTTAAAGGGACAATATAAGGTTTATATTCATCTCCATAATGTTCTAAATCATAAGCCATAATCTTTATATTGTTTGAAATAGCTTCTTTTAGTACAATAGGATTACATTCCCAATTAGAGGTAAATAGCATTAAATCCGAAAACTTAAAAAATTTCTCAACATCATTTCTTTCTCCCCATATATTAACATTTGGTGGGAGGTCATTCATTAAAGGTTCCCAATATTCTTTAAAGTTAGGAGCTTGATTTCCTACAAAATGAAATATATAAGTAAATCCATATTTATCATATAACTTTTTTGCTATATTTAAAGCATGGCTTTGATTTTTTCCTGGGGTCCACAATCCTATATTTACTATGTGGAATTCTCCTTTTAGTCTATATCCTATTTCATTTAATAAGTCATCTTTTTTACCTTTATACTGAATAGAAGGATCTATGGGGAATGGAATTAATGATTTACTAGATTTTTGGTTTTTAAACGTATTATTTACATGGTGAGATGTAACACAGGCGTACCCATCAGGACTGTATACCTTGTCTTTATCTGGGTTGAAATACATATTATGACATGTTTCTACAACACGCCAAGGATGTTTTTTATCATATATTTCTTTTTGTATTTTTTTAGTAAAGGGGTTAAAATGATCAAAACCCTCTGGTATTTCTTCTATGTGAATAATATCTATTTCCTTTTCATATAGAAAACTAATAAAATTTTCTTTAGAACCATGTATTCCTACTTCAGTGTTATCTAAACTTCCAAAGTTAAAAAATTATCTCCTACTATCTTTTTAATTTGCTCTTTTTGAACAATAAATGTAGGACTATAATTACACCATTCTACAACAAATATTTCTACTTCAGTATATTTTAGTAAGGTTTGAATCCTTTTTAATAAGAAAGCAGGCATCCCACCGGTACTAAGGTGGGGTGCTAAAAAACAAATCTTATAATTAGAATTTGTAGATTTTATTCTATTATTGTTCATTTATAGATTCTATAATTTTATTTGTATTAAATACTTCATTTAAATTATTATAGGGTATAGATGAAATATCTTGTGCTAAATTAAACGGAGAATAGACCGAAGATACTAAATTTGGTTCTTTAGTAAAGGGGTTTGATTTAACATTTATATTATGTTTGTAACCAAATATTTCGGGCTTTGTTGATATCCAACATACCGTAGATTTTTTATTTAAAGCCGCTGATAGGTGTTGAGCAAAAGAATCTATTAATAATCTTTTATCTGCTATTTGTAATAATATAGCTATACTTCTAAAACCATCTAGTGCTTGCAATGTATTTTCGTATGCAATTTGATCTGGGCGTTTAATATGAATAATGGTGTAATCATTTTTATAATGTTCAATTATTTCATTAACACTAGTACTTGGTATATCTCTTGTCCATGAATATTGGTATCCTAAACCTTCAGGACCACCATGAGGTTGAATAGCTAAAATTGGCTTATCTGTTTTATAAAAAGGAGAAAAATAATCTATTTCAGGTTGTGTTAAATAAATTTGTGGTTGTTCATTGTTATAATGTAAACCATAAATTTTACACCAGGTTTTAAATAAGTGAATAGGGGATTCTGTTATAAAATCACTATCTCTATAAGGATCAGCAACAAAAATTTTACATTTTTGATCCTTTATAAGTTTAAGATATAAACCATTTATTTGATTTATGTTGTGAACTTCAAAGACATCGGGGTTATTAAGAAAAACATCTGTGTAGGCTGTTACTACTATTATGTTTGCATTTTTATAACGTTTTTTAATAACTTTTACCATTGCGGTAGCCATAATAGATTTACCTAGACCACCTTCTACTTGGAATATAATATTCATAAATTTATAACTTTTTTGTTGTAACTAATATACGATAAATGATAGGGTATTCCTAACTATTTTACCAAGGAGTACCATTTTTTGTTGTAATAGCTGCTTTTTGGATAACTTGTTGTGCTATAGAAGCAGAATTTTCTGTTTCAAAGATAGAGGTATCTATTGAACTAGTAACCCAACCTAATACTATTTCTTCAGTTAAGTCTTCAAAAGCTATAAAACCAGCATCATCTACTGATCCTGTTAGTTCTATATCTCCTACTTTTCTAGTTGAGTTACTATCTTCACTAGATTCACAGGCATAAGTAATTTTAGTTACTACACCATCGGCTATTACTCTTTTTAAATCATAGATTTTCCAAACGTGATTCATAATTTTGTTATTTATTATTATTATTTATTATACATATTATATACCTTATATTTTTTACCAAGGTGTTCCGGCAATTGATTGGGAGGTTAATAATTCATTTAATGAAGCAGATAATTCAGTTTGCATAGCAGGGATATCAAAACTTCCTGTAATCCATCCTAATACTATATCTGAGGTTAAATCTTCAAAAGGGATGTAATTAGGATCGGATGGTGATCCAGTAACTATAACTGTACCCCCTTTGCTTACGGCCGAACTACTTGCCCAAGTCTCGTATGTATACTCTACATTATACACTAACCCATCAGATGAATGTCTTGTTAAATTTCCTATGTTCCAATAATAATCCATATTTTATAAATATTAAAAAGTTAATTAAACTGTAACGTCTAAAAACACTTTGTATGTTCCCATATTACTACCAAAATGAGCAATTGCTAGTTGTATATCATTTGAATTTGAAGCAAAAGTAACTGCTGGGCTTCTAAGCCAGAATCCAAACCCTAACATGGTAGAAGAGGCACCAGAAGTTTCAGTATAGGCATAATATTGTGTACCTGGGGGGTCACCTGAACCAGGAGCTAAACCGGTTCCACCGGAAGGTGGAGCACTTGTATTTCTTCTATTCCATCTCTGACTAGTTGTTCCATCGACTAAACCATAAAAAGTAGCAGCGTTATATGCTGTTGAAGTTGCTGCGGTATTTGCTCTAGTAGTTTGCCAGTCAGTTAAACTATATTGAAAATTTAAAGAAGTTGTTCCTAGTGTAACAATACTTCCTATTTGAAAATCCCCTTGATATGAAGTTCCTGTAGTTCCGTTTGAGTAGTGGACTGCTAGTCTGCATGTTCTTCCATTATATGGAGATAAATCTATTTCATTGGCTCCATCAAATATATCCCAAGATGTAGAAGATCCTAAATTATCACTATACAATTCACTGGATAAACCTGTAGGGATATTTACAAAACCATAAAAATCAGTAATAGCATCTGGTGCTGTAAATCCTGCAGTATCACTAAATGTACCTAAGGATTGGTTAGTTGCTGATGCCGCTAATTCAACCCTAATATCATTTATACTTAAAGGCCCTGAACTTGGTAATGCCATTATATTTTAGATTTAAGTTCGTCTATTTGCTTTTGTTGTTCCTTAATTGCTTCTATTAATAAAGGTACAATTTTTTCATAATTTACGGCTTTATATCCACTATCTCTGGTTGTAACAGCTTCTGGTAGAATTTCTTCTATTTCTTGTGCTATTACACCTACATCTCTACCTGTATTACCATGTATAGTTTGTGTTTCTTCTTTAGTTAATTCTTTCCAATCAAATGTATTACCTGTTACTCCAATTACTTTACATAAAGCATTTTCTATAGGTTTGATATTACATTTTAATCTTCTATCAGAAGTAGCAAATGCTACAACATCATTACTTGCATCAATTCTACCTGTAGTAGAATTCATTGTAGTGGTACCACCAACTTGTAAATGACATGCTACTGTAGCATTGTTCATATAAGTTGTCTTTGAAGTTGTAGAGTCAATATTACACCCTATTATAAAGGAATATTGATGGCCAGCTACACAGTTGGATTGGCCACCTAAAATACCACTATGATCTCCTCCTTTTGCTATACAATTTGAATTACCACCTCCTATTATTGAATTTGAAGGACTATCTACTCCAGTTAAACCTATACTATTATTATCACCACCACCTATTATACTATTGTAAGAATAAACACAATTACTATCCCCACCTACTACAGAACTCCAAAAGTTTTCACTAATGTTGTTTTCACCACCACCTATAAATTGACCACCTTTACCAGACAATGCAATAAAATTATTGCAACCTCCTACTATACTACTGCGAAAATCTTTTATATAATTACTTTCTCCACTACCTATAAAACTACAAGCTCCTGATCCTGTGTTTCTAATACCACCTACTACAGTTGCAAAATTAGTAAGCGTTTGGTTACATGATCCACCTCCTACAAAACTATAAATTCCACATGCTGTGTTTTCTGTACCACCACCTATAAATTGATTACCTTTACTAGTGGATTTCGCAATATTCATTAAACCTCCTACTATAGTACTGTAATTATCTTCTACAACATTACATTGTCCACCTCCTATAAAACTACAAGTTCCAGATGATGTGTTTAATTGGCCACCTACTACAGATGATTTGTTACCAGTAACAAGATTTTTACAACCACCTAATATAGAACCCTGATAACTACTAACCTGATTTAAAATACCACCTACTATTACTTGACCACATCTTCCTGAGGATGCAAATGCATTGTTACAATATCCTCCCCCTATAAAAGAAAAGTTGTTGTTTCCATCAGCCTCATTAAGACATCCACCAACAATCACATTATGACCTGCTCCAGAAACACAATTAAATGATCCAGCCCCTATAAAAGAATTGGTTGAATTATTATAGTTACATAATCCAGCTCCCATAAATGAATATAATGCGGATGATGTATTTAAGTGACCAGCACCTATAAAACTATAAGTTCCATTACTTTTATTAGATAAACCCCCGGCTATGGTTCCATAAGTACCTCCAATAATATGTGTATTTATTTTCCCTAAACATACATTGCATGATACAAAATCAACACCTATAGTTGAATTTCCTGGGTTAGTACCACCATATTCCATAGTACAATTGGACATTTGAGCTCCGATTACGTAATCGTTTGTTGTAAGAATTCCTAATTCCCCTCCATAAGTATCATCTGAGATTAATACGCAGCCAAAACCTGCAGCACCTTCACCAAAAGTCGATTGAGCTACAGTAGAATAAAGTACACTTCCATCAAACTTTAATAAGCTTTCTACAGTTCCAGTACCATCACCGTCATATGTTATAACTCCATTTGTCGTTGTACCTGTTAAAGGTAATATACCTGAAGAGCCTGAAGAGCCACTTGAACCAGAAGTTCCGTCTGTTCCACTTGAACCATTTGTACCACTTGTTCCATCTGTACCTGAAGAGCCTGATGTTCCGTCTGTTCCACTTGAACCAGAAGTTCCGTCTGTTCCACTTGAACCATTTGTACCACTTGTTCCATCTGTACCTGAAGAGCCTGATGTTCCGTCTGTTCCACTTGAACCTGAAGTTCC
>Ga0209092_10001132_pt1 | contig 26699 bp, 26 predicted proteins | sample FraStrMetagenome_FD_187446 | JGI IMG/M metagenome (GOLD analysis project Ga0209092, IMG submission 187446) | Marine eukaryotic phytoplankton communities from Arctic Ocean - Fram Strait ARC3M Metagenome (SPAdes) (version 2) | ecosystem: Environmental > Aquatic > Marine > Oceanic | place: Fram...
GAGGGCGCTTTTTTTTGGTCGGGTGTGAGTTGATTCCCAGAACAGGAGGGTGGGCGACCCGCCCACGGCATCGACTCACCTCACAACGAGGGCGAGTCGCCCTCACTCCTATTGACTGCGGGCGTGCCAGTTGCTCGCCCTTCGGTAACCACCTCGAATCACCCCCCCCCACATTTAGATGATGAAAATTCGTGCGCTTTGTGATTAAGTGCGCTAGTTCTTCTGGCATGCCGAAAAAGACAACTGCCAAGAAAACGACCAAGGCCTACAAGGCGCCTCAATTTCTCGTCGATTTACTCGACGCGCGTTCCCCCACGGGGCACGAATACGAAGCTCAAGCAGTGATCGATCGTTATGTTGAACCGAAGGTCGATGCCTATCGTAAGGATACCATGGGCAACCGCTTCGCTACGGTGAATCCAGATGGCGAGCCATCCTTGCTATTTGCCGGCCACATCGACGAGCTCGGCCTGATCATCACCTACATCAACGACAAAGGCTTCGTCTATTTCGACACGCTTGGCGGTCATGATAAGTCGATGATTTCTGGGCGTCGTGTTTCAATTTTGACTAAAGATGGGATCGTCAAAGCAGTGACTGGAAAGCGTGCCATTCATCTGATGAGCGCAGAAGACCGTAAGAAGGTGCCAGAGACGCACGAGATCTGGATCGATCTCGGCGTCAAGAATAAGGCAGAGGCCGAAGCGCTGGTCCGGATCGGCGATACCGCGGTCTACGATCAAAGCTTTGAACTCATTCGTGGCAGCGTCGGAGTGGCGCGTGCCTTTGATGATAAAGCGGGAGCCTACGCGGTGCTCGAAGCAGTGCTGCGGCTTAAGCAAGAAAAGAAGCTGGTCGCTAGAGTCACTGCCGCCGCCACAACCCAAGAGGAGATTGGTACACGTGGTGCGATGACCGCTGCGTTCTCTGAGAACCCTGATTTCGCGATTGCAGTGGATGTCGGCCATGCGACGGATTCGCCGGATTGTGATCCGCGCAAATATGGCAATTTCATCCAAGGTGGTGGCCCGATTATTTGTCGTGGCCCGAATATCAATCCGGTCATTTTCGAAAAGATCGTTGCCTGTGCAGAGAAGAACAAGATTCCGTATCAGATCGAAGCCGACTCACGCCCGACTGGCACTGATGCACGTGCGATTCAAGTCGCGCAGGCTGGTATCGCCACAGGTCTTCTGTCCATTCCGCTGCGCTATATGCACACACCCAGCGAGATGGTAGATCTTGAGGATATTGAGTACACCGTGCAATTGTTAGTGGCCGTCGCCAAGTCTCTGAAGAAGAGCGACCGCGGTGTTTGGTAGCTAATCGCTTTCGGTAAAATGGCTTCGTTCTGGTAATAACCCCGCCTTAAATGGCGGGGCAGTTTACTGTTATGGATGATTCTAAACCGTTGCGATCAGTGCAGCAACGCGCAACAGTTCGTAGGCTTTGCTGCCTGTCTGCGGGCCCTTATTGCAGCGAGATTTCACCCGTTTCCACGACAGTGGTTGAAGGCATCCATTTGGAGTTCATGCCAAGCTTTGCTCGTAGTTTGTAGTCGAGCATCTCTTGTGGTTGATTGATGAGTTTTTGCAGTAATCGAGCGCTGTTGAGCAGGCTGGCTGCAGAGCTGACGGAGACGATGGTATCGCTATAGCCTTCAACCGGTGGCAGGTCCTTCGCCGTGCCAGTGACCACTTCGATGCCTTCGAGACTGAGTTCATAATAGAGGCCGTGCAGATCGATGGTCTCGGCGTTTGGGTTCACAATCCGCAGTTGGATCGTAAACTGCATCGCACTGGTATCGCTCGCAGCTTTTGTGATACCTACGACATCGATCTTCGGGCTCTCGTGATTCTTATCGAGCGTGGCGCAACCACTGCAGCACAGCAGTGCGAGGCAAGTGAGGAAGAGTCGGCGGGCGGCTAATGGCATAGATTGTAGCTTAGGCTAAGGCCGGGTGCGTGCAAGTCGGATCCTGCATGTCTTTATTCACGGTACATAAAGCACGAGTGGGGATTCGTGCTTAGACCGTCAATGCCTTGAGCCGTAGCTAATAGAATAAGCGATTTAATATGTTTTTCTTGTAAGGAGCCACCAATCAATTCGATAATACACATAATGTCATCTGATTCCTCATCCTCATCTATAACTGAACGTGCTTGTGCTTTGGTCGGATCCGTCATCCCTAGCTGTATGGAAGGATTGCGCCTGGTCGAGTTAGGGCAGCAGCGTCAGCTGAAATTGCATGAGCGCCTAGCATTGTTCTACAACACGCCGCTCTGCCTGCATTGCAACTGCAAGCGCGATAAATTCGACAAGGAGCGTGCGAAGCTGCGTGAGATTGATCGCCAGCGCCGTGCTTCAGATCAATGAGACACTATCTTGCACTCCTCGGGCAGCGTACTCTCGGTAGATTGTGCCTTTCTGAGGGCCTAATACTCCGACTGGTATTTGCATATTTGAAGGTTTTCACTGTCTTATGGGGCATGGCTAAAAAGAAGAGCACTTCCGTCAAAGTCGTCAGCAAGTCAACTACGGGCACAGATGTGTTGCTGCCAGTGGTCGCCTGCGGGTTGTTGAACGTGTAAGTTGCCGCTGTCTGTATCATGGCTGAGTCAGGCAAAATCCACAAACCGTTGGTCGCCGTATCTGGGGCAAGTGGCTTTGTTGGCACCCATTTGCGCACTGCACTGGCAGATGTATATGAGTTTCGGGCGCTGTCGCGGAGTGCCAATGTAGTCGAGCGCAATACGAGTGAAAGCTCTACACAATGGTGCCAGTGCGACCTATATTCGCTACCAAAAGTCACCGAGGCGCTGAGGGGGTGTGAATATGCGTTTTATTTGGTGCATTCGATGGCACCTTCGAGTCGCTTAATGCAGGGCAATTTCGAGGATACCGATCTATTACTGGCGGATAACTTTATACGTGCAGCCGAAGCAGTTGGTGTGAAGCACGTGATTTATTTGAGCGGCTTGCTGCCGGACGAGAAGGATCATTTGTCACCGCACTTGCGTAGCCGCTGTGAAGTCGAGCAGGTGTTACGTTCACGTTCTGTATCGGTCACGGTGTTGCGCGCGGGACTGATCTTTGGCCCTGGCGGCTCATCGTTCTCGATGCTGATTAACTTAGTGCGCCGCTTGCCGGTAATGTTGCTGCCTGCGTGGACAGGTTCAATGACGCAGTCGGTTGATATTAAAAACGTCTGCCAAGCATTTCGTCTCTGTTTGGGGGATGCAACCTTGGCTGGGGGTATTTACGATTTAGGCGGACATGAGCCGATGACTTACCGTGAGCTGATCTTGCAAACTGGGAAGTTACTTGGCCGTGAAGTTCGAACCCTGCGCGTCCCGGTTAATTGTTTTGCGTTGTCGAAACATTGGGTCGCGTTATTCAGTGGTGTTGCACCGGCCTTGGTTGGGCCATTACAGGAAAGTTTGCAGCACGATTTACAGGCCAGGCCGAATCCCTTACTGCAACGCTTGGAGGGTGGATTTGTCTCGTTTGAGGAATCATTTCGAGCTGCGGTGGATGCCTCTGGTGGTCCGTTGCCGAACCCTAGAAGTCATACGCAGTTTGCAGATAAACAAGCGATTAAGCGCGATCGGCGCGTGCGCTCGGTGCAACGTATGGCGTGGCCTGCTGGATGGACTGCGGCAAGGGTGACGCGCGAATATGGCACATGGTTGAGCCAGCGTTATCGTGGATTACTTGCAGTGGAAACAGACAGTATGGGTGTCGTTCGTTTCTTGATCGGCGGCCTGAAGCTGTGCCTGCTGGAGCTGACACCGACACCGTTCAGTGAGGATGCCGAGCGTTGTGCCTTTTATATTACAGGTGGATGCCTTTCGCGCACGGTAGATCCTCCGGGGCGCTTGGAGTTTCGTATTGTTGAATCGCGCGATTGTGTGGTGGCATCGATTCATGGATTTGCACCGACGTTACCGTGGTGGTTGTATGCATCCACTCAGGCACGTGCACATTTATTAGTGATGCGCGCGTTTGGCCGGCACTTGAAGCGGTCCTGTTCGAAGTGATTCCATCGACAGCGTGGTGGCGAGACCTCGGCGAATGTGAAACTGCTTGTAATCAAGCGGGTCGCCGAAGGCGAGTATCGCCTCCGTGGGGGTTGCAATGCTGCAGGCGGTATCTGTGAGGGGGCGCTGGCTTGGCGCGGGCTACTTGTATTCCTGCTTGATGTAGGCCAGTAGAGAGGGGATGCCTTCGATCATTGAATCGAGGCACTGCTGATAAGCATCGAAATTTTGGCCGTAGGGATCGGGGATTTGTACATCTACGTCCGGCCCCATGAATTCGCGAAAGAGGTGCAGGCGCTTGGGGAGTCCGGTGTGGTAGTGCGCCAGGATGTCGAGATGTGAATCGGTCATACCGATGATCATGAAGGCACGATCGATCAGCTCTTGAGTCACGGGTTGGCTCTGGTGCTGTGCTAAATTAATTTTGACCTTTTTGAGCGCTGCGACTGAATTACTTGAGGCGGGCTCACCATATCCAGCTGCAACGCCAGCGGATTCGACGTTTAGTTGATCAAGCGGAGCGCCTTCGGCAGCCAGCGCATGTTGCAGTAGTTTTTCTGCCATTGGGCTGCGGCAGACATTGCCGGTGCAGACAGTGAGGATGAGATTGCGATCTTGAGCCATTGGAAAGAGAGATTAAGCAAGTTGTCGGGCCTGTCACAACTCTTTTGCCCGAGTATGATTAGAGTTCGGGTTGTTGCTGTAAGATTTGTAGGGCGGCGATGATATCAACGCCGCGTTGCAGAATACGATCCGGCTCAATGCTGCTACTGTCAGCCTCCCTAGCTGGATCACTATCGCTGCTGCTATCCTCATTGCGAAGAAGTTGCAGGATGTCAGTGCCTGCTTCATAGAGATGATAGCTGAGGTAGTTTTCCTTCGCGTCACTTTCTAATCGAATGCGCGGTTCAAACCCGACTCCTACCAGTGATGTGTCGCTGTCGGGGCGAACCTCTCCGCAGAGAATCCAAGCGTTGGCTGAGGCCTTGCTGTAAAATCCGCTACGGCCTGCGGTCGGTTCGCCGACGGCGATGATCGCACCTGCTGCTTGCAGTTGATGCAGCACTGCCTCGAATGGGCCGGCGGTTTCGCGGTTGCATAAAACGATCACGGGGGAGTCGCGCACAGTGCTGGATGCCTCGCCAGATGTGCTGAGGTCGGCGGGCACCGTACCGACGGTGGTCAATGTCTTGGCCTGCTTAGCAGTGGCAAAGCAGCTGAGTGTATCCACCGCAGTGTGGTTGGATTTAAGAAAGCGTACATCTAGGATAAGCGCGGAATGCGTTTGGAACTCTGCTAGCACGGACTTCGCTTCGTCCAAGCGGTAGAGGCGGATATATTTGATCGCGCGTGGCAAGTCCTCGACGCGTGCCGCGACTCGACTTTCGGAAGTGGTTTCCAGCTGCGGCTCTTCAAATAGGACGTGATTTGGAAATAAGGCTGCCAAGCCATGCAGGCGAATCGCTTCGTCGCTGTAATCGCGCAAAGATGGAAACAGTGCCGCGTCCTGTCCCTGTGCAGGCTGGCATGTGACTGCTGCGCAGACCACTGCCGTACTGAGAAACTGTTTAACGGTCAACATCCACAAGGTTCTAGTTTAGCGGTTGAGCTCTTGATGGCCAATATCGCGGCGGAGATATTTGCCGTCGAAGTGGACCTGATCGCATACGCTATAGGCGAGGTCGGCGGCTGCTTGTAGGCTCGACGCTTGTCCACTGACGCCCAGCACGCGGCCACCGTTGGTAGTGATGGTGCCATCCTCTGCGCGCTTGGTGCCAGCATGCACAATTGCGGAACGCTCCGGAGTGGTCGTTGGTAACGCGATGGTGTCGCCCTTTGCATAACTGTCAGGGTAGCCGCCAGCTGCGAGCACGATGACGATCGCAGCGCCGGGGTGGAAGTTAAGCTTTGCTGGTAGTGCTTCGCTCTTTGCTGAGGCGAGCAGCACCGGCACGAGATCGTCTGCGACCATTGGTAGCAGTACCTGTGTTTCAGGATCGCCGAAGCGGACGTTGTATTCGAGTACGCGTACACCCTTTGGTGTGAGCATGAGGCCAGCGTAAAGGGTGCCGCAGAAGTGAATGCCGTCTGCTTTGAAGCCGTCGAGGGTCGGGCGCAGCACTTCTGCTTCGATCTGGGCCTGCATTTCTGCAGTGACGCGGCTGGTCGGCGTGTATGCGCCCATGCCGCCAGTATTGAGGCCAGTGTCGCCCTCGCCGGCGCGCTTGTGGTCTTGGCTCGGTAGCAGGCAGACGAAATCATCGCCCGATACAATCGCGTGAATGGAGGCTTCTTCGCCGTACAGTGTTTCTTCGATGACGATCTCGTGGCCACTTGCGCCGAAGGCGTTGCCTTCGAGCATGTCTTTGACCGCAGCAATCGCTTCAGCTTGTGTTTCCGCCATGATCACGCCTTTGCCAGCTGCGAGGCCGCTGGCTTTAATGACGATCGGTGCGGGGTGTGTGTCGAGATACTCTAGCGCGGGGGCGACTTCGGTGAAGCTGGCGTATTCTGCGGTGGGGATGTTGTGGCGGGCGAAAAAATCCTTACAAAAGACTTTGCTCGATTCGAGCTGAGCGCCCTGAGCGTTCGGGCCGTAAGCGGGGATGCCGACCGCTTGTAGTGCATCGACGAGGCCGAGGCTGAGTGGCACTTCCGGGCCGACGATGACGAGGCCGATGCGGTGGTCTTGTGCGAGTTGGACGATACCTTCGATGTCTTCGACGCCGACGTTGTAGCAATCGACTTCAGAGGCCATGCCACCATTGCCTGGTGTCGCGATGACACGCTCGGCGAGCGGGCTCTTTAAGCACATTTGCACGAGGGCGTGTTCGCGTCCACCAGAACCTACGACAAGAATAGAAAACTTAGATGTATCGGCCATAATTCAGAGCACGTTTCCAGAATCCTTTTCAGAGGTAAAGGCTGTTTTAGGGGAGAGTCGCGTGTTTTTCTGTGGTTCGAGCACTCCGACGTAGTTTCTGCTGTTTTTAAGGAATCGTGGAAATAGATCATAGCAGCCTGTTTTTCTGCGTTTATTTGTGGCTGTGTTCGAAAGCAGGGTAGGATTTATCGGTGATAAATATTTAATTTTTTTCTCTTGTATTGGGTGGTTAGTTACCTAATCTTTTTTAAATGTAAACTAACGTTACGGTGATTAAATTAATTTTAGTCAGAGTTAATTCCGCTGCGATCAGCGCGGATCAATGCACATAATCAAATAAATAAGTATGATCGATCGAACTAAGCAGGTAAACGGGTTATTTTCAACCAGAGGTCCAGGCCTCTCCTTATTATGCGCTTCGTTTTTTGGAGTCGCGGTTTTTTTTAGTAGTGCTGTACCCTTACGGGCTGAGATGGCGCTCGGTAATTATGGCGCGGTTGCTGTGGATGTCGAAACTAGCCTGACGCATTCGTCTAATGTCTTTCGTAATAGCGATGAAGAGGATGATATTATCTTTCAGGTGCTGCCACGTCTACGCTATCGCTTCGATCAAGGCACTGTTCGAGTCGAAGCTCATGCGGGCGTCGATGTGATTCGATTCGATGATTTCGACGATAATGATGCGGAAGACATTAAGAGTCATATCGCGATTGATTTCCCGTATGGCGACGCGGTCGAAGACCGGCGCTACGATGTCCGTTTGCAAGGCGGCTATAATGAGCGCACTTCGCCGAACGACTCGGTGCAGGACATTACGCAAACCGAGGAAGTCGATTTAAGTGCAATTGGGCGCTATTATGTGTCTGAGCGAACTTTCCTGCGCAGTGGTGTTGAATATTTAGATAAACAATCGCAGACCTCGGAGTATGACGATGTGCAACGCATTGAGGTGCCGGTCGAGTTCTTTTATGATTACAGTGAAGACCTTAGTTTTGGTCTTGGTTATCGCTATACCGATACCGATGTCAGCGGCGATGGCGTAGAGCCTGAGGCTGACAGTAGCGACCATGCAGTCTACCTCGCGGTGCTCGGACAAGTGGCTTCGGCGATAACTGCAGAGATCCGTGTTGGCGGGCAAGAGCGTCAATTCGATGATGACGCGTATGATGACGAAACTCAATTTTTCATGGAATCGTTGCTGAGTTGGGTTGCGTCTGATCTTACGACGGTAGACTTCTCTATCGGTAATGGCTTTGACACCACCATTGATGATATCTCCACGGAGACGTTTTTTGCCGAACTGGGTCTGCGCCATCAGTTCTCCGAAAAAATCCGCGCTTCGGCCGGCCTCGGCTATGAGGATGTGAAATATTCGGATGATCGAGATGATGAGCAATTCTCGGTAGAAATCGGCTGTGGTTATACACTGATTGAGGATCAACTCCAGATTGAGGGCGGATGTCGCTATGCGGATCGTGATTCGAATCAAGATGACTCTAATTACGAAGTCGTCACTTTTGTCCTGTCGATTGCTTACTTATTCTAATGCCCTGGTACGGTGCCTATATCTATGATCAAGAGCCTCTATACATTTCAATTAAAGAGCTGGTTGTTGCCGGTGCTGGCTCTTGCATGTGTCATCCCCTTAGATGTAATTTTGGGAGCGGGGCGGACCCGAACCCGATCTACGCAGAAGGTATATCAGGCGCCACAAGTGGTTTACAAGCTGTCACCGTTTGATCTAGTCAAGGTCTCCGTCTACGGCCAAGATGATTTAGCCTGCGAGCAGCGCATTTCTGATAAGGGAATCTTATCGATGCCGTTGTTGGGTGGAATCCTAGTCGGTAATTCGACTGTGTCTGAGGCAGAGGATTTGGTTGAGCAGGTGTTTGTGCAGCAGCAGTATCTGCGCAATCCGGTGGTGAGTATTAGCATCCAGGAATTTGCCCCTAAAATGGTTACGATCTTAGGGGAAGTGGAGCAGCCTGGGGCGATTGCCATTCCGCCAGGTCAAAACGGTGTGCCGCTGCTGGTTGCAGTCGCCGGAGCGGGTGGCTTTACCGGTACCGCCAAATTGACTCAGGTGCGTGTGACCCGTGCCTCGCGTGGTGCGGTGCCGCAGCAGATCGACATTGTCAATGCGGGCAAGTTGCTCGATTCAATCGAGACGGGGCAGAGTCGTTCGATGGTGGTCCATCCTGACGATATCATATTTGTGCCAAAACGGGTCTTTTAATCTCATATTTAACCGAATGATAACAACATGAGTTATATGAAAAATAATTTTAAATCACAGCGCAGCCAGGACGCGGGGGGCAGTCGCGGTGGCAGTGATTCGTTGATTAGTTTGCTGGATATATTCCAAATTGTGCGCCGCCACTGGCTATTTGGCGCGGTCTGCGGATTGATTGTGGCAGTGGCAGTGGGTGCGTTTTTACTGATGCAGCCGCGACAGTATCGAGCAGAATCATCACTTGTTATCGAGCTCGCGACCGAAAATATTATCGATGTCAAAGAAGTGCTAAATACCAATGTGCAGAATAATAGTATGCTGGCTTCAATTATGAATACGCATACCAAACGCTTACAGAGTCGGGCGTTGGCAAATACGGTCTTAGCCGCACTGGAGCCTGAGATGCATGACCGATTTGTTGAAGGCTACATCGGCCCGCTTGAGGAGTTCGATGCGACTAAAGAATTACCAGATGCCGTCGGGCTGTTGCTTAAACAGGCGCTTGAAGTTAATTGGGAGGAGGAATCCCAGGCGATTCAGATTATTATTACCCATTCGGATCCTGAGGTGGCCCAAGCTGTGGCAAACCAGTATGTCGATCAGTATATTCAGTACAAGTCGGAGGTGCGGTCCAAGTCGACCGGTGAGGCGGTTTCTTTCTTAGGCCAAGAGGTCGAGGAACTGCGGCTCGATTTGGTTGAGCGAGAGATGACCCTGCAGGAATACCGCGACGAGAAAAACTTGGTGACTGCAGCGCGAGGGGAGAGTATCGTTTCGCAGAATCTGACGCAGTGGAGTGAAGCGGTGACCAATGCGCGTGTGCGTTTAGCCGGGGTCGAGAGTCGCTTGGCGCAGATTCGACTTGCCGAGGATGAATTGGCCGCGTTGATGAACATTCCCTTTGTCGGCGGCCGTGATGATGTCAAAGAGATCTATGCGCAGTTACAGGAACTACGTCGAGAGGCTCAAGTGATGAGCGAAATCTATTTGAAACGTCATCCACTGATGATGCAGAATCTGGCCTCGCAGGCATCGGTAACAGAGGCCCTCAGTCAAGCGATCGAACAGGCCCGACAGGAAGTTTCGGTGGAGTACCATACGGTCGTGGCTGAGCTGAAAGATTTAGAAACCAGTTTGGCGGAAACCAAACAGGAGGCCTTGCAGGTCGAACTCGACCTGATCGAGTATCGTATGCTGGATCGCCAAGTGGAGCGCTTACGTCTCACCTATGATGCACTTTCGACTCGTTATAGTGATACCACCATCGCGGAGCGCATGGATCTAAATACGGTGCGGGCGCTCGATGTTGCAATTATGCCCTCTATTCCGGCGTGGCCTGACCACCAGAAGATAGCGCTGGTGATGTGCTGCCTTGCGGGTGTGTGTTTTGTCGCAGTACCGCTTGGGGTTGAGTTGGTCGATGGCCGATTGAGTAGTTTTGCTGACGTTGAGTCTTATTCTAACAAGCCATTACTAGGAGATTTACGCCACTTCCCGCGCAAGAGCCTAGAGGAGATGGCGCATGCGGTTTTTCGAAAAGACATCGACTTGCTGGAGCCCTTTCGATCGATTTACAGTAGCCTGCGGATGAAGACCGACTTAGGCGCGGGACCGCTTTCGCTGGTGGTGACCAGTTCATTGCCGGGCGAGGGCAAGTCATTTGTTTCGTGCAATCTAGCGGCGGCTTTTGCGACGCATAACTATCGAGTCCTTTTAGTCGATTGTGATTTGCGTCGGCCATCTTTACACCAGGCATTTGGGGCAGAGAATGAGCATGGATTAACTGCATGGTATGCTTCGTTGCAATCCGACCGCAGCACGCAGGCCTCGCACGAAACTGAGTCACTAGGGATCGTGTCGGTTCATGAGAATCTGTCGCTACTCACTGCCGGTAAATCGAGCGACATCCCGACCGAGATCCTTGGCGATTCGAAGACTGCCGCGCTTTTTGAGCGCTTAAAGCAAGACTACGATGTGGTCATCTTCGACACCGCGCCAGTCGGGCTGTTCGCAGACGCGACCTTAGTTGCTGATTATGCAGATAGCTGCATCTTTGTTGCGCGGCAATTTAAGGTTTCGAGAGCCAAGGCGCGTTACTCGATCGGCTTGATGGATAACTTAAATATCTCAGTACTCGGGGTTGTTTTCAACGGCATCAGAGATGTCACGGCCGCAGTCGGTTATGGCAAACAAGCCAGCAGTTACTACGGCTACGGTTACGAGCGGAATAGAAAAAAATATAATGAGTATTACGACCAATAAAGCCACCCGCGCTGATGCTCGTCTGAGTGTAGCCGCTAGCGCACAGCGCTCGGCCACCTGCACCTGCGGTTTGTGGAATACTACAGCGATCCTGTCTGCCTGGATGCCAGTACAGTGTGACTGTGTGATCAATGTCTAGTTAATTCCCCAGCAACGATTCGTTCGCATCCTGTCAGTGATCTGACAACGAGGTCTTAATTTAGGGAAAGTTAGACCTTTTAGTTCAATTAAACCTTACGGTTTAAAATGTTTAGATGGTTTCGCCTCAAATTTTGAGGTGAGTGACCAAGGGCGGAAGCTTGTGAGCCTATTTAGATCGGTGCAAACCACTCGCTAACAGCAGTACACCACATCCGATACGATGAAAATAAGATTTGTTAGCCTGATCGATTATCAGGGATGTGATCGATTAATCAAATGATACTTAACCTAATCATAGTATGCGCCTTGGTAGGATTGGGGATTTTGCTGGTTATCCCGGCGATTCGGTTGCTCGAAAGTAGGCCTCTACTGTCGTTATGCCCGCTGGTGCTGATTTTCGTCGCGACCAGCTTTTATAATAATGGTCAGCCGATTAGTTATGAGTGGGGTGGGATCAACATCAACATAATCGACCTGATCGGCCCGCTGCTACTCTGCCTGACTTTTCCATTCTTTTTTGCGCGCTTGCGCGATGGTTGCGGACGGCACGATGTCCTGCTGTTGCTGCTGTTGCTGTGGTCGGGTATTCTAGGATTAAATTATATCCTCGGACTCCGCGTATTCGGTCTGCAGGGCGCGACCAATGAATTCAGGGGCTACTTCTATATCATCTGCATCGCGCTATACGTGGCATCGCTCGATATTGCGAGGGTCTGGCTGAAGCTCGAAAAACTGGTTCTATTCGCGGCATTCTGCCTCTCGATTGTCGCGATCGTCGGGTTTGTGGAGGGCGGGTTTTCACGTGAGGATCGTCCGATCGGTTCATCCCTCGCGCTGCTCATACTGCAAGCGCTGTTGATTGCGATCTTCATGCATCAGCGTGGACAGTTGCGTCTCTGGCTGATTCCGCTGGTGGTAGCGCTGCTGCCACTGGTGATTGTCCTTCAGCATCGCAGCGTCTGGATCGTGGCGATCATTGCATTGGCTCTGGTGTTATGGCTTTTGCCCTCCCTACGGACTGCGCTGATCCAGTGGGGAGTAATCGGCACAGTGGTCTGTGGCGGATTGTGTGCGCTTGTATTTGGTTCCACGCTACTGGAAGCGTTGACTGAATCTTATGCCGACGCCGCCGCGAGTGCTCTCGACCCCAGCGGTGCCGATGGTGGCGGCACGACGTTTTCGTGGCGCGTCCAGGGCTGGACTGCCTTATTGACTGGCGAGCAGATGGATTCGGCGCGCGAGCGGTTGGTCGGTAATCCATTTGGAACAGGATATGATCGTATCATGCTCACGGGTGATGGTGTAAAGCAACTGCGTAGCGAGTCGCCGCACAATTTCTACGTGCAGACGATGTTGCGGGGTGGGGCGCTCGGTTTATTGGCGTTTTTAGCACTACATGGCATGCTGCTGAGCGGACTGTTGCGGCGCGCTAAACGGGATGTGGCGTCGCGTCCATTTTTACTGTGTATGGCAGTGCTAGTCGCTTCGCAATTGGTCTATTATCTGGTGTATGGCTCCGATTATATACAAGCTATTTTCCTTGGCTCGGCGATCGGCTGGTTGCGGCATTCCGAAACCAGGCACGCCAACAAATGAGCCCACCAGTCAAAATCTGTGCGGTACTCACCGCGTTCAATCGTCGCGAGCAAACGCTTGACGCCTTGCGGTCCTTTTTTAGTCAGGGGCAGGGGCTGGATTTAACTGCGGTCCTGATGGATGACGGCAGCACGGATGGAACCACCGCAGCGGTGCAAGCGGAATTTCGACAAGTGACGGTGTTGAGTGGCGACGGTTCATTATACTGGAATCGAGGGATGGCAGCCGCCTATCAGAGCGCGCGCTCGTTGGGGGCGGATTATTACCTGTGGCTCAACGATGATACGCTCCTTGAGCGAGACTCATTAAACCGGCTAGTGCAGGAGGCTGGTACGGTACAGGAACCGAGGGGCAGCATTCTTGTCGGTTCGACCCGCGACCCAGATACTGGAAAATTAACTTACGGTGGCCTGTGTTCGGCGTCGTCATGGCATCCGGGTAAATTTAGACTTTTACAGCCACGATCAGCGTTGCAGCAGTGCCATGCGATGAATGGGAATATCGTGCTGATTTCTGCGGCCGCTGCCGACTCTGTCGGTGAGATGGATGAGTTCTTTACCCATGCGATGGGGGATTATGATTATGCCCTGCGGGCTGTTAAAGTGGGGGTGTCTGTTGCGGTCGCGAGCGGCTGGCATGGCCTCTGTGCTAGAAATCCAGTAGGCACATCCTGGTTTGATCAAGCTTCGATCTCGGCTCGATGGCGCGCGGTGAATTCACCGAAAGGCTTACCGATGCAGGACTGGGCGTATTTTCTACAGCGACATGGGGGTCTGACATGGCCGCTGGCTTGGTTAGTAACTTATCGACGAATTCTTTCCATATTATGAATCTATTAATTGCATATCAAGGCCAAGAAGCAGAGGATCACCCAGGGAAATTTGCCGGCTTCGAGCACGCAGTTCAGCAAGGCACGCTGCAACGGCATTCGTCGATGTTTTGGAAACGTAATCGCACCGCGAACGAGTGGGCACGTTTTTGGGACGAGTTAATCGAACGGGTTGGGGCTGAGCGTATTGACTGGGTGCTACTGCATCATTTTCATGATTGTAAAATAATGTTGGGCGATGCGCTCGTGCGTCTCAGAAAGATCCATCCGCAAGTTCGAATTGCAACCAGCTTGGGGGATCCTTTCTGTCGGTTTGTGCATCGGGTGCCGCATTCGTTTGTACAAGCTGCATGTATGTCGGATATCGTTTTTCTCACCGGTTTCGGTTATCTGGCTGATCAGCTTACTCGAGCAGGAGTGCGTAACATGCTGCTGATGCCGCTTGGTTATTGTGACGTTCGGTTCGGTAAGACGAGGCCGATGCAGTTGACCGCACAGCGCGAAGGAATTGTCTTTGTCGGCAACCGCAGGCTTGGGCGTAATCCCACACATGAGCTTTTTTGGAACGGACTGAAGCGTATTCGCCTGGTGGAACTATTGGATCGACGCTACGGCAAGCACTTCCACCTCTACGGCGATGGCTGGGGGAAGCTGCCTTCGGCCCGCGGTGCACTGCCGTTTGAGCAGCAGGGGGAAATCTATGCTGGAGCAGAGGTGGTCTTTGGTGGCTTCCCTGGTGTGACCTATGAATATTATACTTCCAATCGTCACTTTATTGCCATGTCGGAAGGCGCTGTTATGGTCGATTTTCGGGTCAATGGTGTGGAACGCCTGCTTCAGCCTGATGCGCATTGGCGACTTTTTCGGACAGAGAAAGATCTTATGGGGCAAATCGATACTATCCTGGACGGTGGCGCGGCGGAGGCTGGTGAGATGGCTTTGCGCGGACAGCAACGTGTGCGCCAGCATTTTTCTAAAAAAGTCCTGGCCGAAACGATGATCCAAATCTGGCGTGATTTCGATTTCGACCGTGCCAGCAATGGTATTGCAGGAATCCCACAATTACCCTTCGTGCTGCCGGAGTTTTCAGGGGCGCAGCATGCCCACCGATTTGTCAGGAACTGGCTCGGTTAGAGCCATTGTATGGGACTGCCGATCTGACAGCAGGAATTATATGAAACATTGGTTTGCTGGTTTTTCAATCGATCGCAGGAGTAACTCTTAAAACGGTGTGAAGCGCCATCTGGTTGGGGTTAGTCTAGTATGTGTTAACTTACAGAAGCGTTAATTAATTTCATAGAATAAATAAAAATAAATATAAAGAGCGGTTTTTTAGCGTTGTAAGCGGGCTGGTTAAAAACAGATTGTAAATAATTATAAAACAGTTTGCTAATAATTAAAAAAGCGTTTGAATGTAGCAAAATATGAAGAATTATAACCGTTATTGATTTAGCTATTATGCATGTGTTAACCGAGAAAAAACCTATCGCCGTCGCCGAGAAAATTTCGCCAGTTGCGTGTTGCCGATTTTGCAACGCACCGCTCACGCGAACTTTTGTCGATTTGGGTATGTCGCCATTGTGCCAGAGTTTTGTGCCACCAGCTAACCAGAATGCCGTGGAGCTATTTTATCCGCTGCATGTCTACCTTTGTGATCAGTGTAAGCTCGTTCAACTGGAAGAATACGTCAGTCCGCCTGACATATTTACTGAATATGCGTATTTTTCTTCTTTTTCTGATTCAGCCGTAAGACATGCAAAAAAGTATGTTGAAATGATAATTCCGAGGGTGGCGCTCAACCAAGACAGTTTTGTGGTCGAAATTGCGAGTAATGACGGCTATTTGTTGCAGCACTTTTTGCCGCATGGCATTCCAGTGACAGGTATCGAGCCAGCGGAAAACGTCGCAGCAGTGGCTCGCAAAAAAGGCATCCCCGCAGTCTGCGAGTTTCTTGGTCCGGTCGTGGCGCAGCGCTTTCGGGCTGAATACGGGCCAGCGAATCTCGTTATCGGCAACAATGTGTTGGCGCATGTTCCCGACATTAATGGCTTCGTCGAGGGATTACGTTTACTCCTTGCAGACGACGGCGTGCTGACCATGGAATTTCCACACCTGCTGCGATTAATCGAAGGGAACCAATTCGATACCATTTACCACGAACATTTCTCGTATTTATCGTTGCTTGCAGTGGAGACAATTTTTTCAGCCCACGGCCTGACTGTTTTTGATGTGGAAGAACTTGAAATACATGGAGGCTCACTTCGAGTGTATGCCAGCCCCACATCTAGCCAGCCAGAGGATCGACCCAATTTGAGCAAGGTTAGGGAAGATGAAGCAGCAGCCGGGTTTTACAACGAGGCTGCGTATCTTGATTTCTCAAAACGTGTGATGGAAACCAAAAATAATATTCTCAAAACACTGATCGAGTTAAAAAGTCAGGGGAAAAGTATTGTTGGCTATGGAGCTCCTGGAAAAGGCAATACACTGCTTAACTATTGTGGCATTCGGACCGACTTTCTCGATTATACGGTCGATCGGAATGACTATAAACACGGCCAGTTTTGCCCAGGCAGCCATATCCCTATTTTTCCAATCGAAAAAATCCGTGAGACCAAACCTGACTATGTCTTTATTCTACCGTGGAATTTGACCCGAGAGATTACCCAGCAATGCGAGTACATCCGTGAATGGGGCGGAAAATTTATCATCCCAATTCCGGAGGTGAAAATCATCTAACTATGAAAGTTGTATTATTTTGCGGCGGAATGGGCATGCGAATTCGCGAGGCCTCAGAAGCGCTGCCTAAACCATTAGTCCACATCGGCGATCGACCGATACTGTTGCACCTGATGAAGTATTATGCGCACTATGGCCATAAGGAATTCATCTTATGCCTAGGCTACAAGGGCGAAGCGATTAAGGATTATTTCTTAAATTATAATGAAACCTTAGCCAACGATTTTACACTAGCCAGTGGACAAAACCAAGTCACCTTGCTCAGCAATGAAATGAAGGATTGGACGATTAGTTTTGTTAACACCGGGCTAAATACCACGATCGGTATGCGCCTTAAAGCGGTTGAGAAATACTTGAAAGACGACGAATACTTCCTGGCCAACTACGCAGACGGTCTAGCCGACATTCCGTTAGATGAATTAATCAAAGACCACTACGAGCAAAATAAGGTCGCAAGTTTTGTGGCCGTTCAGCCCAAGCAAACATTTCATATGGTGGACAGCGAGGAGGACGGTTCAGTGCTTGGTATTAAAGAGATGAGTAGCTCCAGTATCTGGGTCAACGGTGGCTTCTTTGTATTTAAGCGAGAGATCTTTAATTACATTAAACACGGCGACGAGCTAGTTAATCAGCCCTTTCAGCGACTGATTGCAGAAAAACAATTACTGACGCATCGCTATGAGGGCTATTGGGCCTGCATGGACACTTTTAAGGAAAAACAAGAGCTCGACGAACTCTATGCTAGTGGCGATATGCCTTGGGCCGTCTGGCGCGAATGACCCAACCTATGCTTAGCTTAATTCCATGCCGAAATCCCAGTCAAATCCTTCTACTCGGTGCCCATTCCGATGACATTGAAATCGGTTGTGGTGCGACGATCTTAAAATTGGTGGCGCAATACCCCCAATGCGAATTTGTGTGGGTGGTTTTTTGTTCTAATCAAGCGCGCGCTGACGAAGCCCGCGCCAGCGCGGCGGCTTTTCTTGACGGAGCTGGTCACGTTGATATCCGAATTCTGTCCTTTCGCGATGGATTTTTACCTTGGTCAGGGATCGAGGCGAAGGAAGTGTTTGAAACACTTAAGAGAGAGACCGCTCCGGACCTGATATTTACCCATACTAAAGGCGACCAGCATCAAGACCATCGAACGCTTTGTGAACTCACCTGGAACACGTGGCGGGATCATTGCATCTTGGAGTATGAGATCCCCAAGTACGACGGGGATTTAGGTCAGCCAAACTGCTATAATTCAGTCAATCACCCTCAGGTTGAGGCGAAGATTAGTTATTTGATGCACCATTTTAGTAGTCAAAGTAAGAAACACTGGTTTAGCCCCGAGACCTTTCGATCCTTACTGCGCCTCCGCGGTATTGAGTGCGGAGTTGAGATGGCAGAGGCTTTTCATTTTCGCAAGCAGCTCCTGTTCGAAGAGGCGGTTCAATCTCAATTATGAAATTTGAAGAAACATCACTCAAGGACGCCTGGATTATTGACTTGGAACCATTTGTCGATGCTCGCGGCTATTTCGCACGGACTTTTTGTGCGAATGAATTTGCAGCACATGGCATCGACCCGAAGTTCGTTCAATCTAACTTATCGCACAACCATCAGCGGGGAACCGTTCGTGGCATGCATATCCAGAATGCACCAGCAGAGGAATCAAAGTTGATTCGCTGTGTTCGAGGGGCATTGTATGATGTCATTATTGATCTGCGTCCGAATTCTCCGACTTACTTGATGCACTTAGGGGTGGAATTGACTGCGGATAACAAACGTATGCTATACGTCCCGAAGGGCTTTGCGCATGGCTATCAGGCACTGCAGGATGATACGGAGGCAATGTATATGGTAGGTGAGTTTTATACGCCGGAGTATGAGCGTGGTTTCCGTTATAATGATCCGATCTTTGCGATTCAGTGGCCACTTACAGTCGAAGTCATTTCAGAGAAAGATGCGGCATGGCCGCTCTTTGAGAGTATCAATTAAGCGCAGCCAGTAAATAATCGTCGATTTATTCGGTCTAACAGCTCATCAGCGCTGTGTCTTAGAGTATTCTTTAGATTAAGATAAGATTATTATTGTAACGTTATAAAAGATCAGCAATGTAGCGTTAGCCTATGTGAGGCTAAGCATTTTACTCTACCATAATCAAAAAATATATGATGAAGATAATTATACTAGGAAACCTCGGTTATATCGGTCCGGCAGTGACTCAACAATTTCGGTTGAGCTTCCCTAATGCAGAGTTGATCGGTTTTGATATTGGCTATTTTGCCCATTGCTTGAGTCACCCAACATACTTACCAGAGGCGCAACTCGATCGGCAGGTGTTTGGCGACATTCGGCAGTTCCCGGAGGAGTTACTGCAGGGCGTCGATGCGGTGGTCGATCTCGCGGCGATCTCGAACGATCCGATGGGCAATGAATTTGAAGAGGTCACGATGGAAGTGAACTATCGTTCGGCAGTGCGAGTGGCTGAGATGTGTAAGCGTAATGGGGTCAAAAAGTTCGTCTTTGCTTCAAGTTGTAGTGTCTACGGTGCGGCCAGCCAATACCCGAAAAAAGAAGACGACGAGCTGAACCCGTTGACGGCTTATGCACGGTCAAAACGTGCCGCTGAAAAAGAGCTAGAGTTGTTGGCAGACGATAGCTTCACGGTGACCTGTCCGCGCTTTGCCACCGCGTGTGGCTTCTCCAGCCGTCTGCGGCTCGATCTCGCCTTGAACGATTTTGTCGCAGGTGCATGCCTCGACCAGCATATCGAAATTCTGAGCGATGGCACTCCCTGGCGACCGATGATCAATGTTCGGGATATGGCACTTGCCTTTGAATGGGGCGTGTTGCGTGAACAGCAGCAAGGCGGCTGTTTCCTCGCAGTCAACACCGGCTCAAATGAATGGAACCATCAGATCAAGCCTTTGGCCGAGGCTGTGGCAGCTGAAATTCCGGGCACTCGAGTCAGTGTGAATTTGAATGCTGCTCCTGATCAGCGTTCATATCGGGTGAATTTCGACCTGTATCAGAAACTGGCTCCGGATCATCAGCCGCGCTGGGATTTGCACCGCACGATTCGAGAGTTAAGAGATGGGCTAGCAGCCATGAATTTTAACGATCCCAACTTTCGTGAATCACAGTTCATTCGTCTGCGAACCTTGAGCCAATTACGTGAACAGCGATTACTTAATGATGATCTGGAGTGGGACTGGTCGCAGGGCGAATATGCGAAGTCGCTGTCAGCGGTTCCTTGTATGCATTAAAGTGGCAGCTTAAACGATGAAACATACCACTTGTCCCTGTTGCCAAAGCGCAGACCTCGACGCGTTTTTTACGATCCGCAATGCGCCCGTGCAGAGTATCATTGCGATCAAAAGCTACGCAGCGGCGATGCAGGTGCCACGGCATGATATTGTGTTAACTTTCTGTAATTACTGCGGGTTCATTTTTAATAGCGAGTTCGATACCGAATGGGACTTCTACACTCAAGGCTATGAGGATCAGCAGGGTTTCTCGCCTACGTTTGTTAAATTTATTACGGGTGTCACGCAGCGCTTTATTGATAAATATGCACTGCGCAATAAGACGGTGATCGAAATCGGCTGTGGCAAGGGCGATTTCATCCGATTAATTTGTGCCCTCGGCGATAATCAAGGTGTTGGGATCGACCCGGCGTGGGTGCCTGGTCGCGGTGAGCCCAATCCAAACGTTCGCTTTATTCCCGAGTTCTATAGTCAGGCGCATGCTGATCTTCATGCCGACTGTATTACCTGCCGACATACGCTGGAGCATATTTTTGAGACAAATGACTTGATTGAAATGATCCGAGGGTCGTGCCAAGACGCGTCTCCCATTTTGTTTTTTGAAGTGCCCAGTATCGTTCGTATTTTAAAGGTTCAAGCCTTCTGGGATATTTTTGGCGAGCATTGTAGTTACTTCAGTCCCGGTTCTTTGGCGCAGTTGTTTCGGCGTAACAAATTTGAAGTGCTGGATTTGTCTCTTGAATATGACGATCAATATTTGTTCATCGAAGCACGGCCAGTCGATGCTGTTTCGGATACAGTGCATCCTCTCGAAGAATCAGTTGCAGACTTGAAGGCATTGACCCGATTGTTTGTGCAAAAAATCAATAAGCATCTGGAACAGTGGCGGGTACGACTCGTGCGATTGAAGGAAGAGAAAAAGAAAGTCGTGGTGTGGGGAGGTGGGTCGAAGGCGGTCGGCTTTCTTACGCAGTTCGATGAAATCGGCGTGATTGAGCATGTGGTGGATATTAATCCGCATTTACTGGGCAATTTTATTCCAGCAATTGGCAAGCAATATGTCGGACCAGATTTCCTCGAAAGTTACCGCCCGGACGTAGTCATTCTGATGAATTCGGTATACATCAATGAAGTTCGAGCAGATCTAGCTGGCAGGGGACTACACCCAGAGCTGATTGGCCTATAACACAGATAAAATAGCAATGAAAACGGTAGATTACTTAATCATAGGCGGGGGTATCATTGGCATCACTTTGGCGTTGGCCTTGAAGCGCCGACATCCGGCTAGCTCGGTGTGTGTGATCGATAAGGAAGCGCGACTCGGCATGCATGGCAGTGGCCGCAACAGCGGGGTGATTCATTCCGGGTTTTATTACTCAGCGAATAGCTTGAAGGCACGCTTTACCCGCGATGGTAATCGCGCCCTGAAGGATTTTATCCGTGAGCGAAAGCTGCCGCTGAATGAATGCGGCAAGCTGGTGATCGCCAAGGACGAGTCAGAACTGCCGGTGCTGGATGAGTTGTTGCAGCGCGGATCTGCGAATGGCGTGGAGCTGTACAAAATTAGCGCCGAAGAGGCGCGCGAGATCGAACCACGGGTGAAGACCTACCAGAATGCGCTATGGAGTCCTAGCACTGCGACCGCAGATCCAGTCATCGTGCTAGAGGCATTTCGCCAGGAGGCAGAGGATCGTGGGATTGAATTGCTGATGGGCGAGGCGTTTGAGCAGTGTGATGGTAATCGGGTTTGGAGCACTAGCGAAGTATTTGACGCTGGCTATGTAGTGAATGCCGCCGGGCTCTATGCCGATCGAATCGCGCATGCTTTTGGTTTCGGAAAACAATACATGATTTTCCCGTTTAAAGGCCTCTATCTAAAATCAACGGAGCCCGCTGGGAGCTTCAAGACCAACATATATCCCGTTCCCGATTTACGTAATCCCTTCCTCGGAGTTCACGTTACGGTCACAGTGGATGGACATCACAAGATCGGCCCTACCGCGATCCCAGCATTTTGGCGGGAGCAATACAAAGGATTTGGGAATTTTGCCTGGAACGAGCTGTTTCAAATTATGATTCAAGGTTCGCAGATGATGGTGCATTCAGACTTCGATTTCAGGCGTTTGGCATATGAGGAACTGCGTAAATATCAGCGCAGTCATTTGGTGGCTCTGTCGCAACCGTTGGCGACTGGGCTGAAGCCTGAGACTTTTACGCAGTGGGGACCCTCGGGGATCCGCGCTCAGCTGCTCAACCTAAAAACAAAGAGCTTAGAGATGGATTTTGTGTATGAGGGCGATGGCCGATCCTTTCATATTTTAAATTCAGTTTCGCCGGGATGGACTTGTTCGATCCCATTTAGCGACTATTTGGTCGATCAAATGGAGGCGGCCTCAAGGGCATGAGCTACTTGCAACACTCACTCAAGCTCAGTGCTGGAGTCGATTTTTCGACTGTAGTATTAGGCGAAAATTTTAAATAAATAATCGTTATCTAACCAAATTATATGATGAATCGTGAAGAAAAAAAACCACTGCTGAGTATTTGTGTTCCAACTAGGAATCGTGTGGATCTATTGTTACGGACCTTACGGTCAGTTCAGACGAGCTCGAGCGAGGTCGAGATTGTGGTGACTGACAATTCCGAGGGGGATGAGACGAAGCATGCAGTTGAAGCACTGTTTGATGGCTATGAGGGGAGCTGGCGTTACCACAAAAATAATTTTCCGCACGAGATGCCTGGATGGGAAAAGATGGTGGGGAACTTTAACATGGGGGTGCATCTCGCTAGAGGGAAATACATCTACATCCTCCACGATGATGACTATTTATTGAAAGATTCATTGGATATTCTGCTGCCCAGTCTGCGCACCATGGATGAGGCCTATAAGATTGTCGTATTTGGGACTCTATTGGTTGACATGCAGGGCAATGTCTTGCGAGTGGACCATTTTGGTTCTCAAGGCTATTATAGCCCGGCAGAATCGCTCGATAAGTTGTTGAAAAATTCTGCTTCGGTTCACACGCCGGGATTTATTTTCAAAAAAGAAGTTTATGATACGGTGGGGCTCTGGGATGTTGAGGGTTGTCCGCCGGTCGATTATAATATGTGGGTGCGTTCTTTCAGTGAGTTTGGTGTCTATGTGATGTCTGATGTGCTGTCCGCATTTACGATTCATTCTGGATCCGTGACTATGACGATGTTCAACATTGAGAGTGTACGTGCGATTATAGATAATTTTGAGATAGTTAAGAAAAAGAATTTGCTCAAGGTGGGGCGGCTGGAACAACTCAAGTCGCAATTCATCCATCAATTCCTGTTGGCCGGGGTGTGGAAATTTATCAAAAAAAGAAAATACGCTGAGGCGCGCCAGGTGATGGATTTATCCAAGCATCCCGAGATGCAGCAGCTCCGGCTCTCGCCGAAATGGTTTCCAGTCAAAGTAACGTTCTCACTATATCTTTGGTTTTCTCAGCTGTTCCCCTCCGCCACCAGCTCACGTTGAAGTCTTTGAAGGTCAGTAATAGGGCTATGCCGCGGCCAAGCAACAGCGTACACTTTCGAATTGATTGCTTCCGAATATTAGTCGGCTTTCGGAGCCGTAAATATTTAGGCCATCCAACTTTTTTATATGAATAGACCCGTATTGCTGATCCATTTCAATCGTCCGTCCGCGACGCGCAGGCAATTGGAGGCATTGAAGGAAGTTGCGCCCGAGCGGTTGTGGATCCTCTGCGATGGGCCACGCAAGAATAAGCCCTCTGACATTGAAAAAGTATGTGAGGTGCGCGAATTGCTCGATCATCTTCCCTGGCAATGCGAAGTGAAAAAACTGTATCGCAAAGAAAATTTAGGCTGCTTTAAAAATATTTCCGCAGGGATTAGCTGGTTTCTGAATGACTGTGGTGCGGGAATCATCCTAGAAGATGATATTATACCCGATCCGTCCTTCTTCCAGTTTTGTGATGAGTTGCTGGATCGATATGCCGATGAGCCTCGAGTCTATGCTGTGTCGGGCCAGCATAGTTCTCCTGTTCCGATGCAGATCGATGCAGACTATGGGTTTTGTAATTACTTTGACTGCTGGGGCTGGGCGACCTGGAAGCGTGCCTGGGATCATTTTGACCCAGATATGACGGCTTGGCGCGATCGGGCAGAGTGGGGAATCGTCAGCCGCCGCGTGCTGCATAACCTACGTGCGCGTCTGTATTGGAATATGATGTTTCGAATGGTTGACGTCGGTCGCCGAGATTCATGGGCCTATCGTTATTTGCTGACGATTTGGAGAGAGCAGGGCTGCACGGTGGTACCGAAGATGAATCTGGTGAGAAATGTAGGGTTCGATGACGAAGCAAGTCATACCGGGCATTTGTTAGGACGTGAAGCAAAGACGCATGTACAAACGTTTCCATTATCACATCCGACTGAAATCGTGCCTGATCCGCTGATCGACCAGTGGTATGAGGATGAATTATGCAGTAAGTCACCTAAGGCGCGACTACGCTGGCTGTATCATAAGTTTAAGCGCAGGTACGATCGATTGGTAAATCGTAGCGTTTAATGAACTGTGTACATCGCTATGTCTAAGCTGGAATCGACTCTGTCAGCCAGTGGCTCTGGGGTGGATCTGCAACAGCGCTATGTGCTGGGGCAGCGTCTAGATGCGACCGACTATGCAGATGCGACTGCGCGTGTCGTCGATTGGGCGAATCGAGGGGAATCCAGATACGTTTGTTTGTCGAATGTGCACATGGTCATGCAAGGCTGGGATGACCCAAATTTTAGGCAGATCATCAATGCAGCTGATTTGATTACTACCGATGGCGTGCCACTGGTTTGGTGCCTACGGGCGCTCGGCTTGCCCTTGGCAGTGCGCGTGTATGGGCCGGACCTGACTTTGCATGTCTGTGCCGCTGCCGCGCAACAGCAGTTAGCAATCGGCCTCTACGGCGGCACGGCGCAAAGCCTTAAAGAGTTTGCCGCGATGTTACAGTCGCGCTTCCCGGCGATTGAAATTGCCTGTTCGATCGCACCGCCGTTTCGGCCGCTGACCGCAGCGGAGGATGTTGCTTATACCAAGCAGTTGGCGGAGTCTGGCGCGCGGATCCTGTTCGTGGGCATCGGTTGCCCGAAGCAAGAGATTTGGATGTCGGAACATCGGGGACGCTTGAATATGCCGATGCTCGGGGTGGGCGCGGCCTTTGACTTCCATGCGGGGCGTGTGAAGCAGGCGCCGGCATGGCTGCAAGCGGTTGGGCTGGAATGGCTGTTCCGCTTGCTGATGGAGCCGCGGCGCCTGTGGCGGCGCTACGCATGGCATAACCCACGCTTCGTGCTGTTTTTTATCGAGCAACTGCTACGGGGCCGCAGGCGCACCAGCCAAGGACATGTAGGTCGTGGTTTATCATCTGAGCCAATTGATAAAGTTTAGGGCGGTAACTCTTAGCCATTTTATGATGAAGAAGATCTTACTATCGGCATTTTGTTGCAACCCATTTAAAGGTTCCGAGGCTGCCAACGGTTGGCATTGGTCAACTGGTTTACTGAAGCATGGCTTCGAGGTGCATACGATTACGCGCAACATAAACCGAGCGAGTGTCGAGAAGCATGGCCCTGTGCCAGGGCTTACCCTGCACTACTTGCAACTTCCACTCGGATTGGAGCGGCTCTACGGGTTTTCGCAAGCTACGATGTATTTGTATTATATCCTGTGGCAATGGATGGCATACCGCTTAGCTAAAAAGTTGAATCAATCTCTGGGTTTCTACAGAGCTCAACATGTCTCATGGGGCAGTATACAGTTTGGTTCATTTTTATACCGCTTGGATGTGCCATTCATTTTTGGTCCTGCGGGTGGAGGGCAATATGCGCCTGATGCATTCAAGGAGTATTTCCTGGAGCACTGGTCCGCAGAAGAAAAAAGAAAAAAAATCAGTCACTGCTTACTTAAATATAATCCGGCATGTAAGCAGATGCTCAAGCAGGCACATGCGGTCTTAACCTCTAATTTAGACACACAAACGATGGCAGAGTCGGCAGGAGCGAGAAATATTATTCCAACGCTTGGTTCTGTGCTGCCGACAAGTTTTCATCCGCCTAGATTTATCGAGCGGTCGCCGAATATTAAGCAAATGAAACTACTTTGGGTCGGTCGTTTGATGCCTCGCAAGGGGCTGCTCTTGACGTTAGAGGTAATGCATGCCCTTAAGCGTTACCCCGGCATTACTTTTACCATTGTTGGTGATGGACCAATGCGCGCCGCAGCCGAATTAAAAGCGCATGCACTGGGATTGGAACGGCAGGTGACGTTCGTCGGTTCAGTCCCCTTTACTGAAGTCGTGAATTATTATGCAAGCCACGATGCCTTTTTGTTCACTTCCTTGCGCGATACAGGCCCCGCTCAATTGATCGAGGCAATGGCCTTTAATCTGCCAGTGGTGACCTTGGATTTGCATGGGCAAGGCCAAATTATTACCGCTGAAACGGGCATCAAGATTACGATGAATACACCTGAAATTATGGTGCAGCAACTCGCTGATGCAGTTGTGGATTTATCGAACGATCCGCAACGTTACAGTGCCTTAAGTCATGCCGCCTATTTGTTTGCTAAACAGCAGACCTGGGAAAATAAAATCAAGACGATTGTGGAGCGTTGCTATTAGCTTAAGTGCTTGCCTTCGGATTTGTAGGAAATCGTCACTGTAAATCATCAAAATATCTG
>Ga0209092_10001133_pt1 | contig 26697 bp, 20 predicted proteins | sample FraStrMetagenome_FD_187446 | JGI IMG/M metagenome (GOLD analysis project Ga0209092, IMG submission 187446) | Marine eukaryotic phytoplankton communities from Arctic Ocean - Fram Strait ARC3M Metagenome (SPAdes) (version 2) | ecosystem: Environmental > Aquatic > Marine > Oceanic | place: Fram...
GTTCATTCCACTATATTTTTCATGTACATACCTGCTCTCGTCCTTTTTCATTTTCTGAGCAATGTGGCCCAGGCAATTCTTTCTTTTTTTGGACCATCGTACCATGTGCGATTTGGAGAGAAACAAGATTGAATATATGAATATACGATGTCACATTCAATAACATAATTGCTATAAAAAAACATAGAAGAACGGTTCTTCCTCATTTTCTTGGAACATTTCTACTATAATTTTTCATCAATATTTTTCTCTCATCAGATTGAGATGTTAATTTTTGAACCCTCATTTTATAATCACCCAAAATAGAAAAATAATAAATTCCATCTTCTGCACGTGGTGGTTTCAGTGAGATATGAAAATTAGCGAGAGAAAAACAGACATCAATGATTAAAGATGTAGATTTTGCCTATCCCAAATATACTTTTTACCCAGAACACCAAATTTCATCTTTCAGAAAATAAACAAGATTCCCTGTACGATGCTGCACGTTTGGTGAAAGCAAGAAGGAAAATAGTTAAGGATTTCGCAGGTTTGGCCCTTTAATGTACCCGGGGCCCTGATTTGCAATCTAAGTTGTGATGGAAGCGAAAAGAAGAAAAAAGTTGTAAGCTGAGATACCAGAGAGCTATTTTTGCGTTTCAACGTTCCAGATATTTGTTGACTACATTCAACCGCAGGAACGCCAAATTGTAAGGATCATATCCATCTATCAAAACTCAAAATAATTTCTGAAATCAAGAATGAGCTACGATCGCGCAATTACAGTTTTTAGTCCAGATGGGCATCTTTTCCAAGTTGAATATGCAATGGAGGCAGTGCGAAGAGGAAGCACAGCTGTTGGTGTAAGAGGTGAAGACTGTGTGATTCTTGCTGTTGAAAGACGTGCTTTGGCGAAGTGAGTTTAATTTCAAACATGACCAACAAATTAAAAATACTTGAATCTATAAGCTAATATGCCTCTTTTTTGTCACCTCTTCAAACAAACAAAAATGTTAGATTGCAAGATTCGCGCACAATCCGTAAAATCGTCTCTGTGGATGATAGAAGTGTTCTCGCCTTTGCAGGTCTTACGGCTGATGCACGTGTTCTGATTAATAAAATTCGTCTAGAAGCCCAATCTTATCGACTCACTTGTGAAGATGCCCCCAGTATAGAATATTTGGCTCGTTACATTGCACGCTCTCAACAGAAATACACACAACGGGGAGGAGTTCGGCCATTTGGAATTGCAACGCTTTTAGCTGGATTTTCCGATCCAGAGGATGAAAATTCTGATGGAAAACCTGTACTTTATCAAACTGATCCAGCCGGAACACATTCGAGTTGGAAAGCTCAGGTGATTGGTGGAAGGAATGCAAAGCCTCTAAGAGAATTTTTAGAGAAAAATTATGAAGAAAATATGTCTGAAGAAAAGTGTGTTAAACTCGCGATTCAAGTTCTCCTTGAAGTTGTAGATAGTGGTGCAAAGAATATGGAAATCTGTGTATTGAAAAAGGGAGATGTCAAAGTCACAATGAAGGATGAAGATATTGATGCGATCGTGAAAGAAATTGAAGAGGAAGCCGAAGAAAGCAAGATGAGTACCTCTGGCGGATCTGGAGATGAATAAATAGTTCTACTTACATATATTTAGACAAGTGTCTTTTTGATTTAATCCCTTCGTTTTTTCGATCACCTTCATTCTATTTGTCATGTTCGGTTTTCGGTTTAGTTACTTTCTAACATTTCTAACGATGCTAAAGGTAATAGCAACCCTGCCTGAGTCGCTTATATATAGTCACCAATTATTATTTGTAATGCGCTGTTTCTTGAACTACTTGCGGAATTCATATTGATGAGTTGTTCAAAATGAAAATAATGGTATGGGAATAGAGTTCACTGCCAAAGGATCATAATACAAGAAAAAGTACAAAGAACACAGCGTAGATTGGTTGAGAGTAAAAGATTTCTAATTACGTGAACATCCGAAACTAAATTCAAAAACTCATACGTTATATTAAGGGTACATTGATCCCAGCGTCATTATGAGCTATTTGCTTTCTTGTTTTAAATACTTTTCATACTTCTTCTTTTGTCCTTGATATTCTTTGTTGGCTTTCTTACTCTGATTTTTATTCAGTGCTTCACCATCATGAAAATGTGTTGGCATGCCTGTAGTATCATCGAATTTAGAATACTTTGAAACTTCCGATGTAGACATTTCACCACTTTCACTCTTTGTTTCAACAGAAATAGTAAGTTGTCTCATGAAATCCTCTGGCAATAATCGGTTCATAGCATCTTTCTTTTCTTTTAATGCCTTTGCTTCAGCAGCGGCTGCTTTCTTTTCATCATCTTTCCTTTTCTTTTCTTCAATTTGTGCGAGAATTTCTTTGGGGTCCATCAATTTCCATACTGATCCATCAGCTTTATCTTCCAATCTCACTCCTAGAGGTGGTAATTTCTCATCACGGAAAGAATCACATTCCCCAAGAACTCCGCCTATATCCTTAGCACGAGCCTTATCACGAACATTGGCCCGGAACGACATAAGAGCATTCAAAATTGGAGTTAATGACTCCTCTAATCCTGCTCCATTATTATCAGAACCAGCACTAGTCCATCCAATATCGTTTGAACCTTCATTAATCAAACCAAACACTTTGAAAATCTTTGTTACGAAAACGGCAGCTGCCCGGATCAACAAGCTCACAACGTTGTCATTATTTTTCATATATATGTTCACTGATTTCACAAGATCAGCAAGTGTTGACATTACGGCAGGAGTGTCAAAATCATCTGTCAATGCATCGTTCACGGCTTTCTTTGCTTTATCAATCTCCCTCTGTAGTTCTACTGCTCTATCATCCCAGTGCTGATTGTTGGTGATTGATACCGATCGTAGTAATGCTTTAACGTTAAGGAAATAGTCTGAAAAGACCTTTTCTCTTTCCACTGCATGGGTCATGGTATTATCTCCGTAATCCATGGGAGCATTATATTTATGTAGCAGAAAACACATTCGGATTTGACGAGCAGTGTTGATTTCCAAAGCTTGTCGAATGGTGATAAAATTTTTGAGAGATTTGGACATTTTGAATCCATCAATATGCAAATGACCAGCATGTATGAAGTAATTGACCCATTGGCAGCATCCTGCGTGGGCTTCGGCTTGAGCCATTTCGTTATCGTGATGTGGAAATTTCAAGTCAATACCTCCACTATGAATGTCCATCTTACCAGCATCTTGTTTGCAGCAATTAGGGTTAGTTCCACTCATTTTTGAAAAAACATCAGAAGCCATAACGGAACATTCAATGTGCCATCCAGGACGCCCAGGACCCCATGGACTTTCCCATGTGGGTTCTCCTGGCTTACTACGTTTCCACAAGGCAAAATCTCGGGGACTTTTTTTGTCTGAAACGTGGTCCTGCGTTAATTTGCCCTCCCCCTCTGCCAACAAAGCTGTATTATTCACCTGCTCTGGGGCCAGTTTACAATAATTCATATTTTCTGCACCATCAAAAGCAAGCACATTGAAATAAACACTCCCATTTGAATCATAGGCATAACCTTTGTCGATAATTTCTTGAATGTAAACAACAATCTCAGGCATATATTCTGTTACACGGGTTAAAACATCAGGACGTGAAACTCCTAGAGCAGCCATATCTTCATGAAACTCATATTCAAATTTCTGAGAAAGTTCACTGCAGGTAATCCCATTTTCATTAGCCCTCTCAATGATCTTATCATCCAAGTCGGTAATGTTCATGACTAGAGTAATGTCGTAACCAAAGTAAGACGACATAATTCGACGTATGATATCAAAACCGAGATAAGTGCGGGCATGTCCCATATGAGAAGGTGCATATACGGTTGGCCCACACATGTACCATTTGACAGATCGACTTCCATCCATGGATACGAATTCGTCTTTCTCGCGTGTAAGACTGTTCATCACTTTCAGACCTACATTGTGTGTTACATTGGCAGGTCTAGGGCGATGCCAAAAAGGCATAATAGAAGAACTCATTTTCGCGCTGATATCAAGAACAACAAAGAGTGTCCAGCAAATGTGATAATAGTGTCGCCAGAGAAAGGCAGAGATTGCCTGATTAATAAATATTGATGTTTGCCTGAAACAAGAGTTCTTCACGCTGAGAGGAATTTTCTGTGTCTCATATAAATTTCTACTATGGAATATGTAGGTGAAGCTCCACTAACAATCAAATGATTTTATTTTGTGGTGGTGAACGTACCAACTTTGAGAAACTACTAAATTTTTTTAGTCACAAAATTCAATCCAAAAAAAGATGATTCTTGGGGTTGATCTTTTCTTTCTTGAAGATCTTTGGATAGAAAAATCTTTGCATGGCGGAATATTTGCTATTACATTACAGTATTTAAATCGCAATGTTTAAGATATACAATGGAAGAAAAACTTTGTATGCTATCTTATTTCGAAGGTCCTATATGCAATGGAAAGAAAATTTGAATAAAATCAAAAACAATGTTTTCAAAAAATAAAGTAATGTGAAGTTCACTCATATTATTTCAAAATCAATGTGAAAAGTTTTATTCTTCATTGAAGAAATGAATACACCTATTGGTATAGATGAACAATGAGATGATAATATTTTATTCCTGCATATATATTATTTGAATCATGTCAAGACGTACTCCAAAAGTCAACAAACACCGTTATCAGGAGGTGCAACTACCTCCAGCAATTCTACCACCGAGAGAAGTCGACAGTAAAAATGAATGCAAAGATTGCGAACATGAACCATCTAATTCATCAAATTTGAATCTCCTAGACTATCCTGCATTCACGTCTTCATCAGGGACAGTTTTTCCTCGTGTAAGTCCACGTCGGATTCAAACGATGGGGGTTCTTAAAAATCCAAATTGCTCTTCCTGTATGACGAATTTGCAACCATCATGTATTCAAAATAAGCTTGAAATTCCCATCCCAACAAACAGAAATGTTTTGAGCAACTTCAAAGCACCCCCAAACAATATAAAACTAAATGCCCCCAAAATAAAAATAACGAAAAATATGAAAATTAGGCTACAAAAACGTGTTCATGAAATACATTCAAAGTTACGAACTAGTGTTCCATATTCTAATGCTACAAGTCATGTCAATGATACACCTCATTATTACGTGCCCCAAGAGCCCTCCATTAGTACAGATAATGGAAGTTGGAAAGAGTATTGGGATGAAGAAGTAAAATCAAGCTACTACTATAACTCTGTTACCGGTGAAGCTAGTTGGTTAAATCCTTGTGATTCGATTTGAAATCTCATAATACTCGAAATCGATGTTGTAGGCCGATAAATACATTGAATGCTTTGTTTTGTTTCAATATTCTTCAGCTTTTGCAGGTGTCTATTACAAACAAAAAATAAAAATATGAATTATGATTAGGGCTGGATATTTACGAAAACTTCAGAGAAACTTTCATTCCTTGATTTTGTTTCATGCATGACCCAATTCTTGTCAAATGTTCCTCTGTTTTTTTATTCTCTCTACAATAGGATGAAAGGTCACGTAGGGAAAATTCAATACCTCTCTAGATGAAAAAAAAAAAAAGTTACCACGTATCCAATTTTTCTCACTTCAACCTGCTTGAATCACCATTCTGCACCCTTTTCATTTTCAACAAAAGAATTGCATTTCATCACCTTTAATTAAACGATTGTAAAATTTGGGACATAATATGGTACCGCGTCAAATATTCGTTTTATCATTTATCCTCTCAATCGTTTCTACGACGGCATTTACATCTGTGGAAATCTCAAGAATTGTTTCTAAGCAGGTTCCATGTCATAGAAAAAATGTATCCTTTTTGAAGAGAACATCATCTACTAGCCTCTTCGATAGCAACATGAACGATCCCGAGAGTGAACAAATGCGTAAAGAGAGGCTAGCTCAGCTTGGATTTAGTGAAGACAAAAAAATGCCTTTGAGCGAGCCACCCAACACGATCGATGAAGCGAATGTCAATGTGAATCTCATCGGTGATATCGACCCCGTTACTATCACTGCCCTTGGGTTTGCAGCAATCGCAGCAAATTTCTTAATATTTGCAAATATGGGAGATGGTGGTATTGGTGGGGTTGTTGCTAGAATCATTAACTTTTTCCGTTAATGCTCCAATTGCTATTCCTCGATCCTTATTTATTAGACTATGATTTCAAATCTAAATTTGACTGAAAACCGTATCTTTGAACCTTAAGAACACGGAAGGCAGAATCTAAATACTATTAGAACGCAAATATATTGAACTAAGAATACTGTGTCCATCAATTGATTTTCAAGATTGTTTATTTAGGCCAAAGCATTGTGTAAATGCACTATGAATGATAGATTTTTATTATTTTGACATAAACTATGAAAAAAGCAAAATGCTATAACAATCTTTTCTTTCCCATATACAAGAGACGATAAATTCTACTTAAATTTTCTATTTGAACAATGTATAGTATAAAAGAATCTTTCGACTTATTATAAATCTAAGATATGTAGTATTGGAAGGAAAATAATGTGAAGTTTAAGCAAGACTTCAATTTGACGTGATGATACAGACATCAACAAAATCTAAACATGGCTGGAAACAAGAGTTCCTAATACTGCCGCACGTAACGAATCAGCATCACTGGCTTTATTGCCTCTGAAAGCTATTGGAACCTCAATTATTTTGAAGTCATCCTCACCATTAATTTTTGCTTTCGCCCTGATATATAAACCTGATAGTCCAACTTCTACAACAAAAGCATCATGCACCTCCAATCCATTTCCATTTAGTGATTCCCATACCTCCAAAAACACTAAACGCTTCACTTCTTCTTTGAAATCATCTTCATTTAATAAATTCGTGATACTCTTACACTCGTTATGAAGCAAAGAAAATTGATTTGGTGTCTCCCACCAATCAGGGTAAGTATATTCATTATATTCCTGACTATTTTGAGTATTTTCCCAGTATTCGTCATCTAAATCGGAACTCATATTTGAAATCTTAATCTCTGCTGCTTCATCCAACTCATCCAATTCATGTAATACACATTCTTCTAACCCTTCCATTCCACAAGAATGAGGAAAATTTATAGGTACAAGCACCGACACACAGTCATCCTCGCAGATGATAGCTGCTATTTCGATATGATTTTGGTCTAAACTTACAACTTCGACTTGCTCTAAGTCCTTTAATTTGAGCGCCTGCCCAGGTGGTGAAAATGCAACTGCAAGACGAGCAAGTTTACCGATCTTTTCAGGGTCCCGAGACAGCTGCGTTGCGATTTCTACACTCGGTTCCATTTCTTCCTCTGTTTCCCATGGCAAGAGGGCAGAAAGCACAATTTTGGGTGATGTACTTTTCTTGCTTCCGGGAGTTGGACTCGAGTTTGAAAGAAATGAATATCTTGCACAGGCGGCTCCAGAAAAATCTGTAAAAGCAGGTATAATGAATGCGTCTACTGGCAAATGAAAATTTGAAAGAAAGAATGCTCCCAAAAAAGAAAGCTGCAGTATCATCTCTATTATTCCCAATTCGACAAGAAACCCTGGCTAGAAAAAATCTCAAAAAGACCACAAGAACAAAAAAGTAATACCATGAAAATGACGAATTCAGAATAAACTATCTTTTAGCGTATGGTTCATAGTAGAAAATACCTTTTCTATTTGGCACCATTTTTTCTAAAAATGATAAAGCAGCCACGCTCCAACCCCATACTGATGAGGTGTAATTTAGAACTATCTACCTACTTACTAAAACGTTTTCTAAATAAAAAATTTCAGATGGCCTAACAATGTGAAAAGATTGATTCTTTCGTAAGTGCGTCAATTCATACTTTGACACCTATTCTCACTTCATTCTCATTTATATGCGTACAATTAAAGAAATGTATGCATAAAAAAAATCTTTTATTGATGACGTTGTTCAATAATTTCAACCTTTATCATAACAGAAATCTCTCAAAATGCGTAATTTGACGTCAGCAAAACTTTACTAGATTTATTTGTTAGATCAGAAGCGTCATCGTCACTACGTCACATAGTTTGGAGCATTGTGCTATGTACTCCTCCTTATTTTTATTTTGAACTACCAAATGAATCCTACGGTACCTACCCACTCCAAAAGTCGTAGATTTTTACAAGAGTTGATTTTACCAAAGTTGAAGTTAAAACAATTCCTCACCACTTGTTCGATCATTTACAGCAATGAAGAGAAGGAATATGAATGAGAAATCTGCTGTATGTGCCTCCTGTTCAAACGGTGTGAAAAAGTGCAACTTAGTTGCCCTTGACTGGACTCTCTAGAGAGGGGTCTACATTCATATAGTGTACATATCTAAAACGGTCTAAAATTATTGATGTTTTATTCTTTTCAATCTTAACGATTGAGTTATAGTTCATGTTCACATTCTTCTAGTTATTATTTGTAAAATCTAAAAGGAGATGTCTTAATAGCTATTCACTTCCTAACATTGCAAAATTGCACATGGATAGAAAAAAAGTAGTATAGTAGAGTAGATTTATTCAATCATTTTATGTGTCGAAATCGACGATGTGCTCTGGCGGGTTCCGCAAGCGTAACAAACGGACACACAAAAGAGATGTCTTCTTATATGCACACAGCCCGAAGAAACAGAGAGTTAAGTAAGTTGAAGCGGAAAACATGAGGAGGCAAAATTAAAAAAAGAAGAAAAGAAAGATGTGGAAGGATGTACGTAAAGAAGAAAGAGAGTTCATGTAATAAGAGGAGGAAGAATAGAAAGAGGCAGCAAGATGTTTTCGGCGTTTACGTGCACGGTATCTAAATTTCTCACATCAAGATTCATTGAAATGGAATCAAATTACTCACAAACGTCATAACCTCCGACCGGAAACCAATAGTTATTCAAAAGCTGATTTAGAACTCGACAAACTTCGCTGTATTAAACTGATAAAAAAACAAATAGGAAGCAGCAGAATGTGGACTTATCAAATTATGAAGTTAGAGAGCATTCACACAAGAATTGAATACTTCACCCAGATCATATTTCGATTGAATTTCTGTGTAAAAAACATGTACTTTTGATCAATGGATGTATATTATCACCTGTAACAAACCTGCGAAAGTATTCCTGTTTCTTCAATTGAGTATCTAACGCATAAGAAAATATCCCTACAAATGAAATACACAGATGTCTTCCAGCACCATATCAAAAATCAACTGCATGAAAATTTTTTAAATCCTCATAATACATAATTTGGTTCCCACCATGGCGCAGGAATTGAATTCTATCCATACTATTTCCTAAAACTATGCTAACCTTGTTTGGTTGATTTAAATACCATTTTTAGAAATTTGATGCTCATCCATCACAACATGACTGCTAAAAATTCTAAAGAAGAGCATGGTATGGATGAGTCCAAGGGGGTGATAAGAACTGTAATATGATGTTTTTTATTTCTCCAGAGAGAGAAACATTTAATTTTTCACAGAACAAAAACAAAGTCCAATCAATAAGCACGATCCATGAATAAGTATCAGCAACAGTGATTAAAAGACTAAGTAATTAATTGGCATGTTCATCTAACTAATCTGTCGATTCAATTCCAACACAAACATCAAGAACCTTTAATACTTCTAAATAAAAAACAAATAAAAATGTTTCAGTTAATTATCACTGAATACTTTGTATTCCATCCGATCAATCTTAATACTATTTTGTAAATACGTGACATTCTGAGTAAATGTTGGTTCAAGTTCAAAAAAATAAAACATATGGCTTTGCATCGACTGATAAAACATCTAAATAATCATATCTGACTATAAAGTAAATAGAAACCAAATGCCATACCCACGATTTAGTTATATTGGAGGAGCATTTTTTCTTAAAAAGATTTGACCCATCAATGATTACTTAAATATCAAACATTACTTAGGAAAAAAATCCTTTAGTTGAAAATGATGCGTCAATTTCCTTCCACATTACTATCGCATCTTACATGACTACAGCCAACGTAGGGTTTGTTTCCAAAAAAAAACAGCACCTAGAACATCTGTCCCATCGCAACAGAGATAACAATTTCCTTGATAAATACAACATCATTATGAGTGGTCTAATGATTGGGATAGCACCTTCTCCGCCGGAAAATAACATTGTCAATGTCAAACATAACGAAACCAGTAGATTGTCTGAAATATCGCAGTCTGACACAGATTCAAAAGAGTCAGAACAATACCAAGATGACTTCAAATCTTCTGCATCCAACAGTGATCATGCAAGAAGTGAACCTGATGTAGTTCTACCCCAAACAAAGATAGCTATTGTAGATGAAATTTCTAGCCATTCATCCTCGACAGCTGGAGGGAAATTGTCTGGAAACTGGGGATGGTTTGAGGATGTCCATGCTCCAGACGGTAAGCAAGGAGAAGATAGTTCAAACAATAGTAAGGATCGCAAATCAAAAAGCAAAGGGAAAACAAATAACGGATTATTTGAATTTGACCATTCTTTTCAGAAATCGTTAGACCCTATTGTCAGCTCAAATCCAGAAGCAGGTACGTTTATCTTAACTGAGAATTTATTGATTATCGTGAGAGGTTTTGTTGTTGCAATGGATGATTTGTTTTGATTTTCTCATGAGTATCGGTATTTTTATTTTTCGCCATTGGTCCTGTTTGCACACCAACGATTGGGGGCCCGCTCCAATTTTTTTGAATATGTTTTTCTTATTTTGAATTAGTATTTATTATTTAGTTTAAGCTACATCCAGATTGTCGCGCTTTCATCCCAGCTTTTTTAATAGAAATCAACTGTTTTACGGTGTAGATGGTCCTATGCTATCTTCTATGGACATGAGTGCTCTCGGAGTTGAAAAAGTTCATTTCCGTTGTTTGCTTCAACCTTTCCTATACAATAAGGTCCTGATAAATTTTGGTGTGTCATCCTCGTACGGATTAGTAAATGAACACTAGGCTACGTTGCTTCAACTACCCAGCATATTGGTCATCTTTTTCTTCGCAACCATGTTCATTGGATTGTTTGCTTTCAATGTACGTGCTATTACGTAGGACATACTACAAAATCTCTCGGCTCCAGTGTTTCTTCGGAATGAATCTATGTACATATTTAGAAGAATTTATTTAGATTTTAGAATCCATGCACAACGTACTGTTCTTTCTGTTCGTAGCAATTGTACCGAGTTTTACGCCCATCATCTTTGTATCTTTCTCGTTATGGTCAAAATTCTCGTTTTCTTTGCCCAAAAATAGCTTAGCGATACCACACCTGCTCCTTCATGCCTCAGTTACTTGCTTGCTAAGTTTGATTTAATTCGAGATTTACACCAACATGGTAGATTACTCAGACGAGAAAAAAGGTGATTATTTGCCATAAACAATGTGTATAATGTGTGTTATGCCTGATTGTTGTTCGCTGTGTGCTTCTTCCAGTCTTCTTCAAGAAGGAATGCTTCTTGTAATTTGATAACACAGGAAACTCACAATTTCTCATTTCATCCTTCATAGAATCTTCCGCAATGGCCGTGACTGCACCTGTGTATGTACTTGAAGAAAGCCGGTCGAGTCAAAAATTGTGGAAAGAGAGTGCAGGGAACAGACCACCTCAACCAGTAGAAGAAAGGGCCTTTTTTGAAAAAATGTGGGCTGCGAATTTTTCTAACTCTCAAGTCATGTACAGCATACCTATGGAAGTCCTTACAGCATCATCGCCTTTCTTTTTATCACCATTTGCCGATCGTTCTTTTCAAGAAAATACTAACGATGATTGTACTAATTACAATTTGGCTGCACCATTCAACACTCATGGCACTACAAGAATTGGAGCCGGCGGCAACACCAGGAACGATGGTGGAACAGAAAATGTAGTTGCCGTGAAAGAAGCTGAAGCCGACGCTGCAGAAGCCACTTTGATTCATGGTCTCCTAGTCAGTACAGGTGCGCTCAAGTGTAACAACAGCTCTGTAAAGTCCATGGGACCTCCTCATCATTACCACACCTTAGTCAACGAGAAGATTAAGGGAAGCGGAATTTCTGATCTCACTGTGTTGGTTCGTGGAGACAATGTCTTTGGAACTACTGTCAGCAAGAGTTTTATCAAAAAGAGTAGTAAACGCTCGAAAGCTAGACCGGAGACTGTCAGTGTCTCAATTTCTATTGGCAGTTATCGTGTTGTTGAGGTAAGAATCACATACATTGCAGCTTACATCTCTTGCCCATGACTCCTCTGACTTTTGAAATCTTTTGTCATAGTCGAAAAAGCACGGGAAATATGCACAATTCCTGGTTATCTATTGTGAAGGTAGTTTTAGAGAAACTGTCGGAGTATGGAAAAGGCATTCAGATTTCGACAAGTTAAGTCAAAAAGTACTTATGGGAAGTGATCATTGTTCTCCATTCCATCCTTTCGCCATTGAGGAAGAACACGATCATGAAATTTTACCTAATGCTGTAACTAGTTGGTAAGTTCAATAAACATGTGATAAGATACAATTGACAGACATTCATCAAATTAACCTACTTATATTCAACAACTACAGGAGATTGCTCCAAAAAAGACAACGATGGTATCGATGCCTCGATGCAGGGTATTTATCACTCAAGATTTTTCTTTTGGAGAGGTTCTTACATGATATTCTGTTCGAAAGTTCAAGCTCCCAGATCTTACGCGATTTTGTCGGAGTTGATAACTTGAAATGAAGTTAGTTTCATCTTGATAAAAAATCGAAAGAAATAATGCGAAGATCATTACAATCCGTTAGCCTTAGGAGACGCAAACTTAATATTAAAGTGTAAATTAGAGATTATAAAAGATTATATTTTTGAATTAAAAAATTTCCCCTCCTCTTTGCTGGTGTCTGTGAATATTGCTGAAATTCGATTGGAGATGATTCATCTATGTTCCCAAAAGAGAATCTAAGTCGTATGATGCAACAAAACAAAGCTCGTCACGGTTCTGAATTATAAATTCTTAGATTTTCGAACGACCTTATAAAGAACCTTTATAAAAGTGCGTGTGAATGTTCTCGAGAAACAATTGAACATATCTAAATTGTTTTCCATGGAAATAGTTGAAATTGAATGAGAATGCAAAATTGAGCTCGTCACGATTCTAACTTAGAAGAAGATATGTAATTAATGTGAATGTGCTTGAAGTTGTAATTTCTCTAGACGTAATTATTCGGAAACCATTTAGATTATGCACAGTGATTTTTACGAATTAAATAGAATCGATTCTTTCTTTTTTGGGTGATGTGTAATATTTTCATCTAAATGAAAGATTTGTACTATAGATTCAATAGTGGTCTACTTCACATCTCTTTCTCGATTTTCTTGTTTTTTCATTCATCAGTCTACGTGTCTTAATACTTTCTTGGAAGAAAAATGTTCGTTAGATTTATTATACTTAGTGCTGCAAAGTAACAAATGAATTCTCACTTCATTTTTCATTATACTCTCACCTTATTGCTTCACGCAGCATCGATTTATGAAGAAATTATAAATATATACAAGTAGGAATACTGTGGAAAAAATCCACAACCGTCCCAAACACCACCAAAAGCACCTCGTCATAACTTGGGATTCTTGATGCTACGGTACCGTTGTTTCTCATTAAAGAGAATTTGTATAAATTTCTCCTTTGATCATAAGCAGTGTTCGGAATCAAACAACTTCATTTACATTTATTGCATTTAAATTCTTTTGCGTTCATATGAAGTCACTGTATGATGTTTACACTGAGAAATGAAGATATTTTGATGCGTCACTTTGCTTTATTTAAGAATCGGTAAACTTGGTTCTATGATTAATAAATAGAAAAGAGAAGTCGGATAAATATGCGAAAAAGAATCAGAAAAAAGGCCTGATAATGAAGATATTATTTTGATTCTCCATGACTAATAACAGATGCATAATCTTTTTGTTATTTTTCAAAATCCACCGTAATGATTGAAACCTTGATGAGCATTCATTAAAGCAATTGGCGTAGCAAAGTGAAATGCATTCCGAAGAAAGTCTTAAGAGTACACTGCTGATGACGAAATTTGCTGTTCTTGATTCAAATGTAAAAAACATCAAGCCAAACACAGCATGAAAGATTATCAATTTATATTCAAATTAGAATGTCACATGATTATATTTTTGCGACGGGATTCTCTATATCGAGGCCTATACAGAAGCTGTTGTCTTGTGTAAGGGAATTGATTTAGGTTTATACTCAACCTGACGCAAATCAAGGCGAGGAGTAATTACTTTTATGGGGTCTCTAAAAGTAGATGGAAATTCGATTGCGATATATATGAAAAAGTACGTTGATGACGACAAATTTGTGGCAAAGCGTTTTATTTACTGCTGATCTTCGGTCCAGTCCACGGACAGTAGTCCTACCACGTTTCTACAGAATGGAATGAAAAATAAGTTACATAAAACATAACAATAGCATTACAGGAGAAACCATAACTGCTACTGTCTGATTCAAAAGATTAGAGAAAAACAATTTGCAATCATCATTTAAGAGCTGAGAGAGTGCGGAAAATATAGTCACATCATAGAATCTAGTCAAACTGAAGATGGGAATAAACTTGTATCAAGAGGCGATTGGGGGTTTGAGTGCGGGAATACTTGGAACCGTCATTGGATATCCACTTGATCTTGTGAAGACACGGATGCAAACGGGCAAGAAAGCAGAATTTGGAATGATTAAAATCGGTTCCAATATAATAAAAACAGGTAAGTATGTTGGAATTATCTTGATCATATGTTTATTACAAATATTTTTCGAATATAGTTAACCCTCTTTTTGTGTCGAATAATTCACACAACATTTTGGATCTGTTTCTATGAACAATTTTTAGAGGGATTTTGGGCTCTTTATAAAGGGATGGGACCACCATTACTCTCTCTTTCTATTCTTAATACAATTAATTTCTCTTCATATTCATACTTCAAACAAATTTTTGGAGCAGATAAAGGCTGGGATATACGAAATGGTTTGGCAGGAGCTACGGTTGGACCTGTAGCAGGATCAATATCTACTGTGGAAAACTTCATTAAGGTAAGTTTCACGAAAATGTATCAACGTAGGTCTGTTGTCTATTTTTTATGGTGTAAAGAAGCTCATTCCTCTTTTTTGCAAAATCCTCATAAAAAGACACAAATGCAAATGGATAATATTGGCTCGAAAAGGTATAAAGGATCTTTTCATTGTGTTCAATCTCATGTTCAGGTAAGAAAATACAGGTTTTCGGTTTTAATTGTATAAAGCTAATGATAGTTGCCGGATTTATCAAAATCAAAGTCAAATGGTATCAAAATATTGTATACTGGGCATGTCGTTAATAGCGCAAGAGAGGGTGTGTTCCTAGCCTCCTATTTTTATACATATGAAGGAGTTCGAGAAGTGCTTATTAATCGCGTTGAGATTATCCCTCAGATTGCCATACCTATAAGTGGGGGTATATCAGGAGCATTAGCATGGTTCGTTTCATTCCCACTTGATTGTATCAAGGCAGGGATTCAAGGTCAAAAGATTGAAGATGGAAAACTCCCTAAAACGAAGGGAATAGAAGTTTCAATGAAGTTATGGAGAAATAAAGGATTGAAAGGGCTTTATTCAGGAGTAACCCCTACTTTATTACGAGCGTTTCTGGTTAGCGGTAGTCGATTTAGTGCTTACGAGTTCGCTCTATGGCTACTAAATCATTATGACTAGTTTTCAATTCATAGCTTATATTTTTTATCTTGAAAAAAAAATGGGGATTGCTCTTATGAAGGTTATGATGTTGTGGCATCAACTCAATATCCTAATGCTCGCGAGCTTCTCATTTTACACTAATGTGCCATCTTCATTGCTGGGATGTTTTTGCAAATAAGTTTCAAAACTTGCTGAGAGATCAGTTGACTATTATGATTCAACTATCCTACATTTCTTTATTGCTTATGCCTAAGTTGATGAAAGAAAGCGAGATGCTTAAGTAAAAGCTTGTTTATTCTTCAGTGAAATTGGTAATCTTTCAACGAATTTAAAAGCTTTTTTCAGTGCTATATAGCAAAAAAGTCTTGTCGAAAATCAAATATACAGCCTGAAATTATTTGTGGACGTGCGGTTATATGAACGTCATTATAGATCGCAGAAGGTGCTTTAAGCGTTGATAGTAGGCCCTTCTAGATTTTTTGTAACATTTCTTAAATGGGTATAGATGGTGAAGGGGAATCTTCGTCTCACTTTGTTTTATGAAATTTGGTGCTCCAAAAAACAGCTGCTCGCATCAAAATTGTGATTAAGGGACGGGGAACGGCTTCGGCATTACCAAGTTAACTTACTTTCTTTTTATTTTTTAAATATAAAAACGGCATTATATGCGCTATTATAAGTACATTATTTGCAGTTTTGTGAGCAAAAGGTTTCTTTTGATGTTAAAAACACAAGGATTTCGATCAATTGTTAACCACGGTAGTTGAACTTGCGTTTACAACTCAAATCTATTTCAAGTGACATCATCTACATCAAAGAAACGTCATCGAAGTAGACGTCGTGATGGATTATAATTAGGAAGCTGTGACGCAATATGAACATCTGTTGATCGCATCCCAGCAACACAGAAAACATCTGTTGGAATAAATACAAGTACGGACTGCAGAGTAGAAGCCTACGGTTTCATCTGAACATTTTTTGAATGATGTCAATTTATTGACGGACCGTCATACCCTAACGCGGAAGACTATACTGGATTTATCAAGTGCAAAAATGAAAAAGATATTTCGATTCAAGAATCTTTTTCACAATCGCTGAAAGATTTTTTCCATTTATTCTCTACAAAAAAGAGCGTTTAAATTCTTTTAAAAAATCTTGAACAAAAGACAATGACAATGGGAGGACTATCACTTTTAAAAAATCTATGTCTATGTGTGACATTTATGTCGCCTTGGGAAGTAACAAGTTTTGTACACCCCCAAGTATTCAACGTTGGCCGAAACAAGTATGATATAAAAGATATGGAAATGAGAAAAATACAAATACTTCACATTGCTACATCTACCACGAAAAATCCATATACTCTTGATAATAACGTTTCCATTGAACTTCAACATGATACGCTATTAAAGAAGGACAAAGAAATGACCTACTATGATGTGCTTGGAGCATCTCCTACGGAAACACATCTGCAGCTTAGAAAGCGCTACATCAAACTAGCACGGCAAATGCACCCAGACTCTAATAAAGGTTCTAAAAATTATGTTGACTCTTTTACTCAAGTTACGGAAGCTTGGAAGGTTCTTTCTGACCCCAAGTCACGACGCAGGTATGACCGCCAGCTGCAGATGGAAAAATTCCTTGACGAAATTGGAACCATTTTTAGCACGGGAATCAAGGTAGCTATCCCATTTGTGAAACGAACTGCATCAACTACTATGCACGTTTTGGAAAATACATCTCTTCTCCTTGTAGAAATGAAAGATGGTGCATTCCGATATGATAGTCATCCATCAATTGTTACTGATAGTCATCCAATCAAAAGTACTAGTGATATATTTCAACCTTCTATCAACTTGAAATCGAACAGGGATTCTAGAGAAATCGAAATAAAGTAAGTCCTTTGATAACTGAAATTATTCGCTCATTTTGATGAGGTTTTCTCAGTTTTCATGAATACGCTTATAGAGAAAGCAGAGAAAAGGAAGAAGCTGTTCAATTATTGAAAAAATTAGAAATACTCAGTCAACAGTTCTCAGAAATTCTAAATGCAACAAGCGCTAATAAGCTTTCTGCCTTCCAAGCAAACGAAATTCTTGAAACGACACAGCAGAAAGACGAGCTATTCTTTATTGGGCAGAACAACGATGATGAGGTAAAGAGTCTCGACGCCACAATCAGAAAAGAGATCGAAGTTTTAAGTTGGATGGAAACGGCTGTACAACAAACAGTTACGGAATTTCAAACATGCCATAAAGAGGTGATTACAACCAAAACATTTGTTGAAGGTGCACTTGACCAAGAAGACATGGCCCTTCGTCGACTTGAAGATGCTACAATGGAATTAATTAAGGCGCAGCAACGTATTTCTCTTTGCAGAATGGACCATAGTCAAGTAATCCAAAAATAGAAGAGCTGCAGAAGTTCAACTTATATGTTTTTTGCCAACGAGTCACATAAAATCAATACACTGATGTAAAGTAACTATATTATAGATTTCCATTTGTGAGCTACTAAATTTAATTGTATGTAATCAACATTTTCAAAAATTGCATGTGCGTCAACCGCACAGTGAACTAGAGTCGTGGAGGTTTCGAATAATGAATGAAAAAACTTGCATAAAAGCATAGCAGATATTGTGAATGTGTATAGAATTTAATTTTGAATGCATTCTAGGTTTAAAAGATATCTGTTCCAATTGGGTATAGTAGAGGTTTGTGTTTCCATTCTCACGTACTAAAAATCTATTCAATACAGCAGTATGAGCGCGCAATATATACTACACTTACCTGAAGTTGTATACGATAAAAAATACGACCCTGTCGTGTATGTCACCTTACAGATCATGATGTCACGTCACTTCTAGAAATTCTGTCAAGGATTTAAAGATCCTCGTGTGAGCAGCAACTAATCTTGCACATATCAACACAAAAAAAATTGCCTTCAGTTTTGATGAAAAGACTGTTTGAACACCGAAGATGGTAAAAAATACCCATAAAAGTTCCCTAAGTCGACTCTCTCATGTGTTGATTACACTCTCATATGCACCATGGTTCGTAAACAGCTTCTTGCCTCAAAACATACAACACCTGAACAATCATTTCACCCAGTCGATTGAACGACGAGTTGATCCTATATCACGTGTCTTGCTTGCGTACCCACGTGACAATAATTCTCTCCCGAATAAGAACAGTGGAAAAATTCAAGAGTATAATTTTAAAAATAAGAAAAAAGATCATTCCAGGACATTGTATGATATACTTGGTGCCTCCCCGTCTGATACACATGATGAGCTACGAGCAAGGTACACGAAACTAGCCAAAGCGTTACACCCGGATTCAAGAAACCAAAACACGCAAGATTTCATTGTTACTTTCACAGAAGTGAACGAGGCCTGGAAAATCCTGTCTGACCCCAAGGAACGAAAAAAGTATGATCGACAAATAAGAGTGAAACAAATAGGAAATATGGTGGGAAATATGATTGATTTAGGAATCAAAACAGCTATTCCTATTGTGAAAAAGACTGCTTTTACGACTCTCAATATAGTGGATAATTCTTCAAAAACAATGAAAGAGGTTGGTGATCAAATGAATAAAGATGTTCTCTCGGCAACAAATAAGTTTGCTGTTGATAGTAAAAGTAGAGACTTGGAGCGACAGTAAGTGCATTCATCAATTTGATACTTCCCATATTCAAAATCTTTCCAAATATTAACCACTAATCATCCATAAACAACAGAGCAAATAAGGAGAGAAATAAGGCTAACCACTTACTATCAAAGTTGAAAAATCTTCAGGGAAATCCTCAAAGTATTATTCAATCATCTGCAACAAACCTCTCATCAAATCAGGCTTATAAGATGCTCTATAACTTTCAAAGCAAAGACAAAAGTCTTCGACCAGAACCGGATTACATTGAACAAGCTATTGGTATGGATAACTCCATTGAAAAAGAAATCAACCTTCTAAATAATATGGAATCATCATTTCAACAAACATTGAAAGATCACCAAAATCAAGAAAAGGAAATAAATAGCGTTTCCACTTCTTTGAAAAAGGCAATTAATTTGGAAGCCGTAGCTTTGCAACGCGTGGAGGATGCAAAAAGAGATTTGGCCAATGCACAAAGCTATATCAATGAATGCAAACGAAACCAAAGCGACGCAATTTTCAAGGAAAAAAAAGCTGCAAATGAGGTAAAGAAGGTAAACGGGTTGTTAAACTTACAGAAGGAGAGGGTTAGGACAGGACTTCGACAGAGAGAAGAAAAAAGTTTTCAATTACAATCGTATTATTTGAGAGAGGAGAGTTACAGACTAGAGCAATCGGTTGTTGAATTGGAAAGTGAAGCAGAGCGATTGCGAAAAAGATCGGATGAATTGAAAGGTCCATGATGATTTGATTTAACTATGGAAACGAAGGAATTTCCAAAGATCTACATGTGATTTGTTACAGTACCGATTTCGGAATGAAGAGGAAATGAATAGACAATAACATCCTTTTTAGTTTTGATAAAAGAGAAATTTAAGATAGTGATGAAAAGAATACATATACAAAGCACACCAAATTGAAAGTGGAAAGAATTAATTTAGATTGGAGTGATAATATTTTATTATAATAAATTAGCACCAACAGTACTAGAGCGCATTATAGATCTGTCTTCTAGTCTAATATTTCAACATTTTATTGACACATGCAGTCATTTGTAGTTTGCAAAATGATTGTTTTCGCAAACTTCTTTTTGATATTTCAACAACAAGCTATTTACTGAGACAAAATGGAGGCAAGAACATGAATAATATCTTTTGATTCATTATCATTATCAAGCGTTGCTTGTTCTATTACTTCGATAGGATCGTCTAGATGTCGGAGAAGGAGGAGTTGAAAGCATACTTGTGTCATAGTCATCATTTGTATGGTTTTGAGTACCAGCAGTCTTTTTCTTGGAGGATTTCTGATGCTCCCTACTTGATTGTTTTGAATCATATTTTGGTTTCGAGGTTTTAGATGCCGCTGCCCTTGCTTCTTCTCGTTCTCTTATAATCTAGTTATGACAAGGATAATAAAAGGAATGTCAATATCTTGGTGAAGAATTATAGTCAAAATTTTAGAACAGCGAAACTAGGTATGCATTTACACACCTGGTCATATTCCTCTATATCATCTGCTTTCAATTCTATTCGAGTCGGTGGTCTTAGCAACATTATCTTCAAGCTCAAAGTTACAGAGGATGTGTAAGATTTCAACTAAGATATTAATAATATAGATGAATGATATGGAGAGCAGAAAGGAGATCGCGTTGTAGTACCCTAAGCGAAACCAACAAATTCGTATGATGATGGCAGCGTTGTCCTTTTTCCAAATTTTCCTTTCCCAACAAATTAACGGTCATTTTTATTTAGCGGTTATGAACGTTATAATTGTTTTGCTCGTCGATGTTTCCATCTGCTGCTGTTCGCGTGTATTTTCAATTTCTTTTTCGAGGGGGGCTTATGGGCTTAACGCAAAGTTTGAGAACAAGAACCCAAAAATTGCGAAAAATCCTCTTTTGCTTTAACGCTCGATTCTACGGTAAAATGAAATGACATGACGTAAACTTTGCTATTTTTCTCACACCCTACTAACTATACTGTGGTTTGAGTTCCACATATGCCTTTCGTAAAGAGCACATGTTTCTACATATGTGTATGTTGAACGAATCCGTAAATACGTTTTGGAATGAAATTATGTGAAAGAGGCACTTTTTTTCATCCCTTGCCGCATTTCATTCAAAGGTTCATTCAACTTGTATCCTTAGTTTACACTTCAGGATCGAACATAACAATCCATAACCCCAATCCATACTATTTCTCCATATTTCTTCCAATTTATAAAGTTCAAAATGAGATTTTCAAACCTTGCCGTAATCCTTCTTCCCATGATCCCAGCATCGCTGGGTTTTACAATGGTACCTAAATTTCAATCTCCAACAATCCAATCACCATCTATATCTACATCTACATCTACATCTATGTTCAGTTCCACTAGCAATACTCCCATCACAATTAATCCCATTGTATCAAAAGTAAAAATTTCTAAAACAGTCGAAATTTTCTCTCTGGTCAAACAAATGCAAGCCGATGGTGTAGAAGATATCACTTCTCTCTGCGTAGGAGAACCTGATTTCCCACCTCCTCAAGCTGTATTGACAGCTGCTGCAGAGGCCATTCAAGCATGTGATACTCGATACACAGCTGTGACTGGAACTGCTGATCTTCGTGAGGCCATTGCAGAAGATTTGAAAACACGTAAGGGTATTGAATATGATGCTACTACTGAGATTTTGGTAGGGAATGGTGCCAAACAATGTGTATATCAGGGAATTTTCGCAACGTGTGGTCCTGGAGATACCGTTATTGTACCTGCACCATATTGGCCATCCTACCCGGAAATGGTGGCTTTGTCTGGTGCAAGTTGTAAGATTTTAGAAACTAAGGAAGATGATGGATATTTGATTACCCCAGAAGCTTTGAGAGAATGTTTGGAATCTTGCAAAGATACAGCCAAATTATTAATATTTTGCAATCCTAGTAATCCCACAGGAGGAGTTCATGAATTATCAAGATTGAAGGAATTAGCCAATGTATTGGAAGATTATCCCAATGTCGCTATTTTAGCAGATGAGATTTATGAACGATTGACTTACAATGATAATGGTCATGACAGTTTTGCCGCTGTTTCAGAGAATATGTTTCAACGCACCATGACTATTAATGGATTTTCCAAAGCTTACGCTATGACTGGAATGCGTCTTGGTTATTTGGCCGCCCCCAAGCATCTTGCCAAGGCTGCAACGACAATTCAATCCCAACTAACTAGCTGTGCAGGAAGTGTTAGTCAAGCCGCTGGTGTAGCAGCATTGAAAAATGTACCGGAATCCGAGATGGAAGCTAATGTGGAAATTATGAGAGAAAAGCGAGACTATGTCATTTCTCGCCTTGAAAAAATGGACGGTGTGACGTTGGCTGTTCCTCCCACTGGAGCTTTTTATGTTTTGCCAGATTTTTCAACTTATTATGATGGGGATGATGGTGCTTTGTGTTTGGATTTATTAAAAGAGCAAAAATTGGCCTTAGTTCCAGGATCGGCCTTTGGTGCGGATGGAACTATTAGGATTAGTTATGCCACTAGTTTGGAAGAATTGGAAGTAGCCATGAATAAATTGGAAACTTTTCTAGAAAGCAAGAAATAAGACATTTTTCTTTATTGCAAAAATTGAATACTGAGGATAAAATGTCGAATATAGATGAAGGATAATAGTTAGTATTACGAAATTTCCTCAATAGAGAATGAGTGAAAGAGTAATCTTATTCTCTCCACCATTGTTAGATTTCTTACTTGGGCGTGAATAGAATAGATGAGATCCAATATATTATAATCTGAGTACTATACTTCCAAGTTTTATCAAACTACAATTGAAATTGTTTTGCTGGGCAATTTGTAACTTTCATTATTTTGGTACAATGTTTCAAGAAATCTATCGGATTTGGATGTCAGCCGAACGTGAATTTGTGTGACACAATCTTTCGTACTAACTAACTAGTTACATATATAAATTCATCCTACGATTTTTACCTTAAATTTCCATTATTATAAAAAGAGGTAGAATGAATCAGTTTGTGTTAGCAATCGACATTGGAAGCAGTAGTATCCGATGCTCAGCTTATCGAATTGAGACCAATGGACCACTAAAGCAAAGTGATGATTATGTCTTACATTTGGAGGCAAAACATAGCTCTAGTCATAAAATGCAATGTGTTTCCTCCGAAACATCCAAAATCCCAGCTTTGCAAGTATTAGAACAGGTAGATGAATGTCTTGATAAAAGTCTTTCATCACTCCGCTCTTTTCATGTAGAACAAAAGAGAAAGTTTCAAATATTATGTGTGGGAATTTCTTCGTTTGTGATGAACTTATTGGCTGTCAATATAGATACAGGAGATATCGTCGAAAGTTTTACCTACGCCTGTCGAGAGGATATAGTGATTAAAAAAGTCACCGAATTGGAATCAACATTAGGAGAGCAACGTTGTGGAGATTTATTTCAACGGACTGGCGTACCTCTCCATTCTGCCTATGCATTACCTCAATTATGCCATTATTATTCCTCCTCCTCAAAATTAGATCACAAGATAAAGTTTCAAACTCTGTCCAGTATGTGTCTTGCCCGTTGGCAAAATAAGACTTATTTGGATCAAATTTCTTATTCCGAAGCTAGTTGGACCGGTTTATTAGATGTTTCAAAAGGTACATGGGATTCCACTGCCTTATCATTTTTACCAGATGGGATTCAACAATGTTTGCCCATCCCTGTCGATCCATCTCAAAACCCCATTTCTTTCAGTCACGACAAAAATCTGGAAAAAAGTCACCCCTATCACATCAAATTGCCAGAATTGTATCAAGAGGGGACAGTATTATATTTGGGCGAAGGAGATGGAGCATGTGCCAATATAGGTTCGAAGTGTACATCCTTCCATAGAATTGCCATGACAATTGGGACAAGTGCTGCAGTTCGTGTATGTCTTCCTTATACGATTAATTCTAAATCGTCACCCATCACCATCTCAAAAGGGTTATTCTGTTATAGAATTAATTCAAATTATATTTTGGTGGGTGGAGCCTTGACAGATGGTGGGAGTGTGGTTGAATGGATTCAGAGTTTATTGCAATTGCAGAATTTTTCTTCTTCTTCTTCTTCTTCTGATAAAACAATCAAGTCTCTTGGATTTTATGAATGCATGCAACAAGTACAACAACTTATGAAGTATCAATCCAATCACAAATCTAAACTTATTGTAATTCCATTTTTAAGTGGAGAACGAAGTACTGGCTTTCGTGCTCATGCGACAGGATGCATTTTTGGTGTGACTCGTCAAACAACTCCCGCCAAATTTGTAAAAGCCTGCTTGGAAGGAGTTGTCTTACGACTATATGCTATTGTATCTCTCATGTTGCCTATATTGCAGCAAATACATGATAGCAACGCTCGTGCCAAGGATCAAAGTGGGGATATGGTGATAGTTGCTAGTGGGACAGCTTTGGAAAAGAATTCCGTTTGGCGACAAATGATTGCTAATTGTATGGGGTATGATGTGATTTTAGATAAAGAAGGTAGGACTGAGAGCACAAGTCGAGGGATTGCTAGAATAATAACTCTTGCCTATTTAGAAAATATTCGTAGTACAAATGATACCATTTTTTTCCAAGATGAGCCATTGCTGGTTGTGGAACGATCAGCACCTAATGCTTCGATGGGTTCTCAAATGCAGGACAAAGATTATTGGAATACTTTGAGAGACAAACAAGAAGCTCTCATCCAGGCTGTGTCATCCTTATGGTGATTTTTTCTTTCTTTCAGCATAAATGAATTTAATTGATGATAGTGCATTATCCAAAGAATAATAATAATTATTTAGATAAGCGTTAAATTTATTCTCGGCAATTGATTGAAAATTGAGTAAAGCTTTTTTTATTCGGTTGTAAATGAGCACATGTAGCATCGAAATGTCATTATATGTTAAATGTTAGTGCCTACATGACGTAAATCTGTACAGCACATCACCTTGATATAGGGGTAGTTAATGAAGTAAAACTATGAAACTTCCTTCTCATGAATAATCAAACTTTTTAGTAACACTCCATGTGTCTCTGTCATCGAACGAATGGATGAAACAACTTGTTCTTGTTGACGAGATATTTTGCATATTTCATCTTGACGTTCATACGTCATCTGTGACAGCTGTTTCATCTGGTATTCTATTTCAGATATCTCCTCTTGGTACTTTTCATTTTCATGCTCAATCTCAAGTTTTAGTCCAGATATGGATTGGAGTTTGGATTCAATCATTTTATTTATCAAGGTTTCCGCTGGTGAAGACTGAAGAGTATCCGATACAAATGATGTCAACTTAGATGTGGGCGTTAGAGAAGGATCGTGAGTCAAATTGATGTTCAACGGTTTCAATGATTTTATTGTGCTTGATGTAGAATTCATTGTAGACTCAATTATATCATCATCCAAGACATCTTTCCCGCTACTAAATAAATTGGGATTTTTTGACATAATCGATTCACTCTCCCTATCGGTTTCGCTTCTTTGTGAATTAATTCGATTCCTTTCATCAGTTTCGGTTGTTAGCTCCATATTTATCGGAATATGGCTAACGAGGAAAGATGAAAAGATTTGACTTCCGTTGGCAGAACAATCTAAGATTTTATTGAAATTTGAAATGTTGTTGTTGAATCAATAGATCAAACGATAAATTTAATCAAAGTGTTGATTCTATTTCTGTTGAAAACTTATCTCTTTTTTTTTTTTTTTTTTTTTTTTTTTTGTAGTTTTTATCTCTACAGAATGAGAAGATATCAAAAATTCATTATTGATATCCTCACATTCTTACTCATTCACTATATGTATACAGGCACACACACACACACAGGTGTATGTGCATGCATGCATACGGTCGTTCAGCTGACGTATTCTTGAATAATTCTGAATGCGTACTTTAAATCCTTTCTTTCTTTAAATTTAACAAAATAAGAAAATGCAAGTTAGCTTAATTAATAAACATAACATGCAACATTTTAAAGTATTTTATCGTAATACTTTTTGGAATCGAAAACCATAAAGATAACCTTCATGGTACTAGGGGGGTATTTGTAACTCGAATCAAATATCATCATCGAGGTATAAAACATTTTCAAAAAGTTTGCCAAAATAAAACTCTCCTCCAGGTTGAAGTGAGGAATTCCTTGATTTGAAATGTGTATATTTTCACGGGGTTTCCCCTCGCTTGAAAAATAAAATACTCATTCTCCTCAAATCCTCCAAAAGAAACAAATAACAATTTAAATGCATCTGCAACTTTCTTGTTCCCGTAGTTGAGTCCATTTCCCTTATGGATCTCAAATAATAATAACCATTATATTTTTTGAGAAACAAAAAACTTATCCCAATCCCCCC
>Ga0209092_10001137_pt1 | contig 26690 bp, 25 predicted proteins | sample FraStrMetagenome_FD_187446 | JGI IMG/M metagenome (GOLD analysis project Ga0209092, IMG submission 187446) | Marine eukaryotic phytoplankton communities from Arctic Ocean - Fram Strait ARC3M Metagenome (SPAdes) (version 2) | ecosystem: Environmental > Aquatic > Marine > Oceanic | place: Fram...
GCCAAAAGGATCCGCACTTGCTCCAGAACTGCCTCGCGCCCCACCAATTCAGGCGGCGGCGAACCGGCACCTGGGGAGAAGGGGTTACGTATCGGATCCATTCGCTCTACTTAGATCTACCAACTTATATCAAATATCGAGTATAAAATGATATAACCCAGTATAATTTAGTATTTCTTAATAGAAAGACCAACCTATACATTAATATACCACATATTAAGTATAGCTAAATATAATCGAATAGAACTCGATAGAACTTCACCGAATCTAAGGGGAGCAACGCGATGCACTCCAAGATCACAAAGTGTGATCTTGGAAGACGAGCCATCCTTCTATCACGACGACCGATGCGCCGCGAGACGCGCCTGCGCTACCCACTCAAAGCGGCAAGATGTCAGCTACTACATCACATCCAGATCGACCAGAATCTCGCGGGGGCTGGAGCCGTTTTCAGGGCCAACGATGCCGCGGTCTTCAAGCACTTCCATCAGGCGAGCCGCGCGGTTGTAGCCGACACGTAGACGACGTTGCAGCATCGAGGTGGACGCACGCTTGGTGCTGCGCAGCACATCGATCGCGTCGGGCAGTAGCTCATCGGCTTCTTCGCCACCATCGACGCCGGATGCGCCATCTTCGCCACCCGCATCGATTTGCTGCTGCACTTCTTGAGCAATTTGCGGTGGATCGTTGTTCTCCTTGAGGAATTCGACAATCGCTTCGATCTCATCATCCGAGACGAACGCACCCTGCGCACGCACCAGGCTGGAAGTACCGGGGGGGATGAATAGCATGTCGCCTTTACCGATCAACGCCTCCGCACCGCCACCATCGAGAATCGTGCGGCTATCAATCTTGGAAGCGACCTTGAAGGAAATACGACTGGGCAAATTGGCCTTAATCACGCCGGTGACGACATTCACTGACGGACGTTGCGTTGCTAGCACCAAGTGAATGCCAGCGGCACGTGCGAGCTGCGCGATACGGGCGATGCAGGTCTCGATATCGGCTGGCGCGACCATCATCAGGTCGGCGAGCTCGTCGATGATGCAGACGATGTAAGGCAGCTTTTTCTTCGGCACCTCAAAAGCATCATCATCGCGAGGCACTTCCATGTTACTCACGGCAGCGCGCTCTTCCGGAGTCATATCGGCATCCATGGCCTCGGCCTTGGCTTGCTCTTCCTTGTCCTTCATCAGCTTAGCGTTGAAGCCTGCGATATTGCGGACATTGGTCTTGGCAAAGATCTGGTAGCGGTGCTCCATCTCGGCAATCAGCCACTTCAGCGCGCCCGGCACCTTCTTGGCCTCGGTCACCACCGGGATCAACATGTGCGGCAGCGCATTATACATCTGCATTTCGACCACCTTCGGATCGACCATAATGAAACGTAAATCATCCGGCCCGGAGTGGTAGAGTAGCGATGCGATAATCGCGTTAATACAGACCGTTTTACCAGAACCAGTGGAACCGGCAATCAGTACGTGCGGCATCTTGGTGAGATCCATCACCATCGGCTTACCCGTCACATCCTTACCCAGCACCACGGGGATCTCCGCATTGGCTTCCGCCCAAGCTCTGGACTCGATGATGTCGCGCATGCAAACCGCCTCAGATATCTTGTTGGGCACCTCGATCCCGACCGTACCTTTGCCAGGAACTGGCGCTAAAATACGCACCGACATGGCCTGCAGGCCGAGCGCGATATTTTTGTCTAGATTAACGATCTTCTCGACCCGAACGCCCGGCGCAGGCTTCACCTCGTAGCGGGTAATCACTGGCCCAGTGTGAATCTCACCGGGAATAACTTTAACGCCGAATTCGTCGAGCGTGCGCACCAGTGCTTGCATCGTGCCGGCATGATCTTCTTCGCTAATAGTGCCCGCAACTTGCGGCTCGGCCAATAAGCTGAGCGGTGGAAAGACATAGTCGCCGCGGCGCTCTGGTATACTTGCGACGGCTTTTTCGGTCTTCTCTTCTGCAACCACCTTGATCATCGAGGGGTCAAACTTCGGCTTCGGTGGCTCGATCGGCGACTCAGGCTCTTCCAGCAATGGCTTGACTGGTTTGGCCGGCAATTTCTTGTTGGCCACTTCGCGCTTCAAGCCTGCAGGTGAAGTCATCGAAGCGGGCAGCAATGACGGGCGACGGCCGTCGTCATCCGCAACGTCCTCTTCGTCCTCTTGGTCCTCAGTAAGCACTGCTTGAGATTTTTTGCCGGCTTTCGCCGCAGCGCGGTCTGCCTTGTATTGTGCCTTGGCAGCCGCGACCTCTTCTTTTGCGAAGCGCTTGGCCTCGCCGCGCTCGGCCCGCAGGGCGCTACGCTCTTCCTTCGACGCGGCTCGCTCGGCAAGGAAGCCGTTATAAACATTTTGTATATAATCAAGAAAACGGCCGAGATTATCAGTAAATACAATCACCGAGCCGACCACGAAGCCCATCAACAGGATCAAGAAACTGCCAAAGGGGCCGATGAATGGTTGCAAAATTACCGGCGCAATCAGCTCTCCGATGACGCCGCCAAAACCATTGGATAACTGATTCTCGAAAACACCGCCTTGAGCTTGCCCCACATCCCCCATCATTGCCGCCAGGCCAGACGCACAAATCAACGAGCCCAAAGCAACCAAGCCTGTGATTAAGCGCTTACGCGGATCTTGCTGAATCAAGAAACGCACGCCCATCCAAAGCAGATAGAGCGGGAACAGCCAAATCGAGACACCGAAATAATGAAACCCATGAAAACCCAGAAAGCTACCAAATTGACCCACCAAGTTGGTGTCTGTCGGCGGATCCGCATGATATTGGCCTGAGTTGTAATCAAACACCGCAACAAACACCAACGCTGCTAATGTAAAAAACAGCAGTGCCCACACTGGCCGCGATCCAATTTTACGCGGTTGCGAGACGACTTTCTTTCGCGCGACTTTTTTCTTCGGTTTTCTGGCCATGGAATGTGTTTTAAATACGTTGCTTTAAATCGAAAAAGAATTCGATTGAGTATCGCAATCTAAACAAACTCCTGTATAGAAGAGAAAAATGCAACTCCTAGAATTCACACCTTTATATATGGAACGCGTTTGGGGCGGTCGAGGCCTCGAAGCAAAACTGGGGCGCACGCTCCCCGATGGACAAGTCATCGGCGAAAGTTGGGAAATCGTCGATCGCCCGGACGAGCAATCCGTCGTCGCCTCCGGCGCACTCGCGGGTCAAACGATCCGCGAACTGCTTGAGAGTTCAGCTGCTGACATCCTCGGCCCTGGCAGCGATCCAGCCAAGCCTTTCCCGATCCTCGTCAAATGGCTTGATTGCCAAGATCGCCTCAGCCTGCAGGTGCACCCGCCCGCCGCGATCGCACCCTCGCTCGGCGGCGAACCAAAAACCGAAAACTGGTATGTCGCCGATGCCAATGCCGATGCCTCCCTGATTGTCGGCCTGAAAAAAGGCGTCACGCGCGAACAATTTGAGACTGCCCTCGCCAACAATCAGGCCGAAGACTGCGTGCACCGCTTCCCGGTGAAAGCCGGCGACTCGATTCTAGTCGAAAGCGGACGCATGCACGCCATCGACGCGGGCAACCTGATCCTTGAGATCCAGCAAAACTCCGACACCACCTACCGCGTCTACGACTGGGGACGCGTCGGGCTGGACGGCGCACCACGGCAACTGCACGTCGAGGAGTCCCTCCAATCGATCGACTTCAACGACTTTGAGCCAGACCCGTTGACCATCATTCCGGGCGAACAAGTGTTGGCCGATTGCAGCGAGTTTCGTATTCGCAAGTTGGAGTTACAGCCCGGCGATGCCGCCATCGAACTACCCGCTGGCGAGCAGGCGCGCCTGATTCACATCGTCACCGGCACCGTCAAAGACGAAATCTCCGGCCAAACGCTGGTGGGCGGTAACAACACCCTGCAGCCCTACGTCACCAGCGCAAAGCTCGTCGCCGAATCAGCGACCACACTGCTGATTACCGATCAGTTCTAGTCGCTAGGCAAAGCCAGCAGCCTTTCAAGGCTGCTTAGTACCACCTCGGAACGCACCGCCCATGCCATCTGACACGCTCGAGTACCCGAGCAGAATCAGACGCGCCTGCGCTAGCACACTTCGCAAAGATAATTAAATCCCGCTCTTTTTGCCCAAAAACTGCGTCCTTGATCTCTGCAAAGGAATCAACACACTGCCGCGCTCAATCTTGAATCAGACCTGCCTTTAGCGCTCTGCCAAAACCAACACTTTTCGAAAATGACCGACAACCATACAGACACATCCGAAGAATCTGAAGAAACGACTGAAGCCGTAGCGGCTGAAGTGGTCGAAGAAACTGCTACAGAAGCAGAAACACCTGTAGTCGAAGCGACGCCCGTTGAAACAGCCGAAGCCGAAGCCGCGGATATGAAATCTCGCTGGTTACGCTCAGTCGCGGATATGGAAAACTACCGCAAGCGTATCGGCCGCGAGAAGCAGGACATTATCCGCAGCGCCGGGGCCAGCGTGGTCGAATCACTCCTGCCAGTACTCGATAATATGAAGCTCGGCCTGCAGGCTGCCGAAAATCATCCTGAGGCGAAGGACGTTACCTTCGGCTTTAAGATGGTCGATGATCAGCTCAAGCGCGCACTTAACGAGCAAGGCCTCGAAGAACTCATTCCAGACGGCGAAGCCTTCGACCCGAATTTCCACGAATGTATTTCACATCAATCTTCGAGTGAAGTTGCGGAAGACATCGTCATCCAAACAGTCCGTGCAGGTTATCGCCTAAATGATCGACTAATTCGCGCCGCGAGCGTGATCGTTTCCAGCGGCCCTGAAAAAGCATAACTCCCACTAGACCAACATGGCACAAGCAGATTTATACGAAACCCTCGGCGTCGCACGCGATGCGTCCGGCGATGAACTTAAGAAGGCCTACCGCAAGCTGGCAGTCAAATATCATCCAGATAAAAACCCGGGTGATGCCGCTGCAGAAGCAAAGTTCAAAGAGATCTCCTCTGCTTACGACAATCTAAAGGACCCCGACAAACGTGCGGCCTACGACCGTTACGGACACGCCGCCTTTCAAGGTGGCATGGGCGGTGGCGGCGGTGGCGGTGGCCATGACCCGTTCGACATGTTCCGCGAAGCCTTCGGTGGTCGCGGTGGCGGCGGTGGCGGCGGCGGTGGCGGAATCTTCGATGAATTCTTCGGTGGCGGTGGTGGCGGACAGTCCGCTGGCGGCGCTGCTCACGGCTCCGATCTGCGCTACGATTTAGAGATCACACTCGAAGAAGCCGTCAAAGGCTGCGAGAAAGAGATCCGCTATCGACGCCCGATCGAATGTAAGAAATGTCACGGCGAAGGCGCCGAGCCCGGCTCCAGAAAGGTGACCTGCTCGACTTGTGGTGGCGCTGGGCAAGTATCCTCCAACCGCGGATTTATTAGTTTTCGTCAAGTGTGCCCGAGCTGCCAAGGCGCTGGGCAAACGATCGAGAAGCCTTGCAGCAACTGCCACGGCGAAGGCCGCGAGATGGATACCAGCACCGTCAAGGTCCGTATTCCTGGTGGCGTCGCCACTGGTTCGAAACTTCGCTCTGCGGGTAAGGGCGAAGCAGGCCAAATGGGCGGCCAAGCCGGCGACCTCTACATCATCGTGCACGTCAAAGAACATGAGCTCTTCGAGCGCCACGATCATGATCTCTTCTGTGAAGTGCCAATCAAGTTCACCCTCGCCGCACTCGGTGGTTCGATCAACGTGCCGACCCTGTTCGGCAAGGGCTCACTCAAAATCCCAGCTGGCACACAGACTGGCACGACCTTCCGCCTGCGCGGCCAGGGCGTCCCGCACCTACGTGGCAATGCCAAAGGCGATCTACTGATCCGCATGCAAGTGGAAGTGCCCACCAAGCTCTCTGCAGACCAAAAGAAGAAGCTCGAGGAGTACGCCGACGCCTGTGGCGATCCAGCGAACCCGATGGGCGAATCCTTCGTCGAAAAAGCGAAGCAATTCTTCCGCTAGGCCGCTAAAGCGGGTTTACCAGTTATCGGTTCTTTAGTTTTTAGATGATCACTAATTAAAACCGTAAACCAACTAACTGATAACCAAACAACTCTAACTACATGGCTTATCCAATCGTAATTCTCGGCTCTGGCCGCGGCTCCAACGCTCAGGCATTGCTAAAGGCAGAAGCCAACAAGCAACTCGGCGCGGCAAAGATCGCTGCGATCATCAGCGACCACGAAGACGCCGGCATTCTTGAGTTAGGGCAAAAGTATCAAGTGCCGGCGATCTACATCGATCCGAAGCGTAAAGGCGCCCGCCTGAGCGACGAAGCCGAGCAAGCCTACATCGAACGCATCGCATCGTTCTCGCCAAAGCTTATCATATTGGCGGGCTTTATGCGGATCATCAATCGCCCCTTCATCGAGGCCTTCGAAGGACGCATGATCAACCTGCACCCGAGCCTTTTGCCAAGTTTCCCCGGTATGAATGGCATCGCTCAAGCATTCGATCACGGCGTAAAGCTCACTGGTTGCACCGTACATTGGGTCACACCAGCACTTGATGCCGGCCCGATCATCGACCAAAAAGAGGTTCGTATCGAAGAAAAGGATACGCTCGAACACCTCAAAAAGAAGCTCCACATCGTTGAACACCAACTACTACCCGATGTCGTCGCCCGTCTCAGTAAAGGTAAGATCAAGTCGTTATAAGCATCAACGTCGCTAAACGAACGATTAGCAGCACCAAATACTGGTCATTCACTGTACAAAATGACCTAGCCGTCACAAGTAAACGATAGCCACAGTAGACTCCTGTTAAACTGAAGCTGCTTTTTCGACATCGACAAAGCACCGACCACGACTCGCCCGCGACCAAAGGCACTGCTGGGCATCCGCGAGCGGCGCCCCCACAATAGCCTCCCCCCCACCTACCGACTGAGCACGATGCGATAGCGTGCTTTACCGCTTTCGAGGTACTCGATCGCCTGATTCACTTGATCAAAGCGAAAATGCTCCGTCACTGGGTCCAACTGGTGTAATGCGGCGAAGTCCAGCATCTTGGCAATCGACGCTGGGCTACCAACTGGTGAGCCCGAGACATTAAGCTGCCCCGTGATCAAAGACATGGCTCCGAGATCGAGCGGCTCCAAGGTCGCCCCTAAAAAGTGAAGACGCCCCTTCGGCTTCAAAGTGCCTAGATAACTGTTCCAATCGAGCTTCACATTCACAGTCGATAAGATCAGGTCGAAGCTACCGGCCGCCGCAGTCAACTCGTCGGCATTTCGTGAGTTCAAAATATGATGCGCGCCCATCTGCAACGCCTCTTCTCGCTTAGAATCACTGGAAGTAAAAGCTGTCACCTCGCAGCCCCATGCATTGAGAAAACCCAGCGCCATGTGCCCGAGTCCGCCAATGCCAATGACCGCGACTTTGGAGGTCGGCTTAATATCAAACTGAATCAACGGGTTGAATACCGTGATGCCTCCACAAAACAGCGGCCCCGCCTTTGCAGGGTCGAGCCCATCCGGTAGTGCCACCACACTGATCGCGCTGGCACGCACCTGCTCGGCAAAGCCACCATGGCGCCCAATAATCGTGCCATGCGCCGTCAGGCAAAGATTATGATCGCCCTCGAGGCAGGAGCCACACGTGCAGCAATAGTCCGAGTGCCAGCCAAGCCCGACGCGCTGCCCGATCTTGAGATGCGTCACGTCCGCACCGATTGCGCCGATAGTGCCAACCACCTCGTGGCCTGGCACGAAGGGATACTGCGTTATGCCCCAATCATTGTTAAGCATGCTCAAGTCACTATGGCAAATGCCGCAGTGCTCGACGTTAATTTCGACCTCGCCCGCTGCAAGCGAACCAGGGTCGTATTCAAAAGATTCAAGTTTTCCTCTTGGAGTGGTAGCGGCGAAAGCTTTGATCATAATAAATATCGTTAGTTCGGTCTGACGCGAAGTGTTGAACTTACAGAAACGCGAACAACTGTCAAAAACACTCGCTAATTTATCCAAAAGCTTGCGATTTCTGAGCGAAGCCATCATCAGCAGGTCTTCTCAACACACATTTCCATGAGCACACAATTCGAACTCCGCGCCCTTATTCCCAACGAAATGGCTGACCTCCTCGACGGTCACTTCTTCGAAATCGAGTCCGCCCACTGGGGTGTGATGCAAAAGGAGATAAACGATCCCTACGAAGTGTTCGGCATCTTTGCCGACGCCGAGACCGCACACGCTGCCCTCGCAGAGCTGCGCATTGAGTTTCCCACTCTCCCCGAGTCATTTACCGAAACCATCATCGAAGATGCGGATTGGCAAAATGCATATAAAGAATTCGTCAAGCCATGGAGCGATCGTCAGCTGCACTGGATTCCGCTCTGGGAGCGTGACAACCTCGAAACACCCGCCGACGCCGCAGTCGTCTATCTCGACGCAGGTATGGCCTTTGGCACAGGCGCTCACGAGACGACACGCCTGTGCGCGCGCCGCCTGCAAGACTATCGCGACGCGCACACCAGCGAACTCGACACGCTCGAAGTAATCGACGCTGGTTGCGGTTCTGGCGTGCTCGCGCTTTCGGCTTCGGTGCTTGGCTTCAAAAAGATCCTCGGCTTCGACTTCGATCCTGAAGCGATCGTCGTTTGCCACAGCAACGCCGAGGAGAATCCACACATCACGAAACTCGAATTTGAAGTCGCCGATTTGGAAAAAGGCCTCAAAGCCCGGCAAGCCGACTTGCTGCTGGCGAACATTCAAACCGACGTGCTGATTCCACACTGCGATCCGGTCGTGCATGGCGTCAAATCAGGCGGCACTCTAGCGCTCAGTGGTATTCTCGTGAAAGAACTCGACCTCGTGCGCTCGCACTACCAAGCCAAATTTGCCGAGCTACGTCCAGAAGACACAATCAATGTGGATTCCCGCCAAGACGGCGAATGGGGTGATTTGCGGTTTGTATTGTCGTAACACAAGCAGATGAAGGGCCATGGATTTCGCGCTATTCCGTGCTTGCGGTATAAAACAAGACACCCACATAATGACCTCTAATGCAAAGTATTGGCGAACGATTTGAAGAAGCACGCAAGCGCAAGGGAATTTCTCTTCGTGAGGCAGCTGAGGCCACTAAAATCCGCAGCGATTTTTTGGGAAACATCGAACAGAACAAGTTCAATTTCGATCTTCCAGAGATCTACAAGCGCGGATTCCTGAAAAACTACGCACGCTATCTCAAGCTCGACCCCGAAAATATCCTCACGGACTACAGTGCACATTTACTGAGTAAATCCCGTAGCAATCCCAAAGGAGCCGAACTGTTCGGCAGCATGGATGTCAACGGGGCCTCTACTGAAGCAGGGGATAATCAACACGAGGAACCTTCCTACGGCAGGATTTCCGCGAATACTCCCGCTGGCGATGCAGAGGAAGAGGAGCCGAACTTTGAAGACGAGAGTGATAGGATTTTTTACATCAAAGCGGGCCTAGTTGCCGTCGGCACGCTCGCACTGGTCGTGGTCATCTTCGGCCTAATTAAAGCGATTTTAGGTAGTGGCGACGATTCTGTGATTGAAACCCCAGATCTACGCGATCCTGCTGCGATCACCGAATCCATTGAATCGACTGAGGCAAGTAATCCGGCCAGCACCGAAGAAAGCATCTCGCTGATTGCCAGTGGTAATGTTTATGTACTCGTCAAGCAGCGTAACGACAACCAAGAGCTCTTCCGCAAAACACTCAGTGGTGGCGAAACCGTCACCCTCGCAAAGAGTGGTCCTGTCGACATCTTATTCACTGCAGGTGAGAATCTAGTCATCGTTAATCCGGCCGGCGAGAAGCTTCGTCCCAAGGGCGAAGGCACTGCAAAGATTTCGATCCCATAGAGGATTCGATTTGTAGGGCTTGAGAATTGCTCAATGCCGCATCAGAGATGATTCGTGGAGGGCAACGCTCCGTCGTTGCCACCTAGTTGCGAATCGTTACAATCGATACACGGAAATGACGGAGCATTTCCCTCCAACATTTACATGCGAAATGGTATTAAACGATTTCTCTAAGGGAAACGTGTCACGGCAACAGAGCGCCGTGACTACAAACCATCCACGCCCCCTACTCCGCCACTCCGCACCCGGACGGCCGTAGCCCAACAGGCTTGCCCAACACCTCGCCATACACAAAGGCAGTGCGAGCTGCCGCGGGATCGCGCAAGACTGATCGAACCGAACCTACAGGGAAGCTCCCGCGAGTCGCACGGGCCTGCTCAACTTGACCCTTAGCTTTTGTAGTCGACCGAGCCGCCTGACGCCTGAGTGCTTCAGCGCGACGCTTGGTCGCTTCGATCTGTTCCAAGCGAGCCTGCATTTGCTCTTCGTACACATTGTCCGACGTATTCCAAGAGAAACGATCATCCACTTCGGACGCTTGAGGAGTCGGCTCCACGTGCGGAGCGCGCTGATGCGTTTCCTTGTGCCGCTCGACGACCTGCTTATGTCGCTCACGATGTGCCGCAACCGGTTCTGGTGAAGACGTAGGAGTAGCCGTCGCCTGTCGCCGCTGCATGATTTTGCGACGAATCGCTTCCTGAATCTGGCGCTGACGCGCGGCATCATCGTCACTGCCAGCAGATTCACGCGGCAAAGTCGACGGCCCTGGCGTATCCTCATCCTTACTCTTAAAGATCTGATTCCCAAAGAGGTAGATTGCCCCAAAGATAAGACCACCGACGACTTTTAAAATCTCTTCTAAACTTTCCATATAATCTGTGGACTTGGGTGAAGTGAGGCGGCCGCAACGACCGCCTCACTCATTCAAATGCTCTATTTCTTCTCGTCCCCCTTGGAGATCGAGTCGCGCATATCCGTATCGGCTTTGATGTTATTCATCTTGTAGTAGTCCATGACTCCTAGGTTGCCGGAGCGGAAGGCCTCAGCCAATGCGAGTGGCACCTCTGCCTCTGCTTCGACGACTTTCGCCCGCATCTCTTCAACCTTGGCCTTCATTTCCTGCTCGAGTGCCACCGCAGCCGCACGACGCATTTCCGCCTTCGCTTGAGCAACGTTCTTATCGGCTTCCGCTTGAGACTCTTGTAGTTTCGCGCCGATATTTTCGCCCACATCCACGTCGGCAATATCGATTGAGAGAATTTCAAATGCAGTGCCGACGTCGAGGCCGCGCTCCAGTACCACCTTCGAGATACTATCTGGCGACTCCAACACTGACTTATACGAATCGGCCGAACCAATTGTCGTCACAATCCCCTCACCGACACGGGCAATAATCGTCTCTTCGAGCGCGCTGCCAACGTAGTTATCGAGGTTAGAGCGGACCGTCACACGGGCGCGCGCTTTAACTTGAATGCCGTCTTTGGCAACACCATCAATCGTCGCTCGCCCGCTATCTGCCGCGGGGCACTCGATGACTTTAGGATTAATCGAGGTGCGCACCGCTTCGAGCACGGACTTACCAGTGCCCTTGGTCGCAAGATCGATCGCACAAGCACGCTGCCAGTCGAGACTGATGTTGGCCTTGTCTGCGGCGATGATCGCCTGCACCGTTTGAATGACATTCCCCTCGGCAAGATAGTGCGCTTCGAGATCGTTCGCGCTGACCTCGATGCCCGCCTTCACCGCAGTGATCCGTGCGTCCACAATCAAGGAAGCAGGCACACGACGTAGGCGCATCGCGATCAAAGTCGGAAAACCGACAGTTGCCCCCGACAGCTTGGCACGCAGCCAAGTCATAAAGAAGGTCGCAATGACCAACACGAGAACGAGAATGAGCAGCGCAAGAATTGCGGCCGCGCCGAGTTGCCAGCCAACTAGGGCGAGAGGGAGGAGGAATGTATTCATAGTTTTTTAATGATTAATTTGAAATTGTCTTGGGCCACCACCGTAATCGTCTGATCACGCTCAATATAGCCATCTTGTGAGTAAGCTTCGTAGCTCTTGCCTTCGACCGCAATCTTTCCAGACGGATTTAGGCGAGTTAAAGTCATGCCTTCCTTGCCGATGACCGAATCTTCGGCAACCGCGGCACGCGTATGTCCTGCAATCGAAGACTTTAGGAAAAACTGCTGTCCGAACGAGGTCTTCCCAAGCAATTTGAATTCCACAAATACCAGTACTACCATCAACAGGATCGTGCCAAAGAAAACCGCACCACCCGCCAGCAGTCCATACGTATCGTAGCCAATCCAAGAGGCTGCGAGCAGGCATAGTGCCGATAAAACGCCCAGAACTCCGCCGGGGAGCAGCACTTCGAAAAAAACCAAAATCAGCGCAGCTGCGGTAAAACCTAAAATCATACTCATGTCGCGACCGCCTCCACGATCAGCTCGAAATCACTACTGCTGACGACTCGAATACACGCACCACGCTCAACCATGCCGACCGAGCAATGTGCCTCATAGCGCTGCCCCTCAATCTCGACTCGACCGCCAGGATGCAGCGGCGTGAGAGCGATCCCCTCGCTGCCAGCTTTCGGCAGTGTTGATTCCCTCGCTTGACGGATCGCCGGCCCATTGCCGCCTGCTGCGGTCTGCAACACTAGTTTCCGCTCAATCGAAGAACCCTTTAATAACCGCGACACAATCAGCGCGCCAAACAATGCAATTGAAATGCCAAAAATGAGATGCACCAGCGGCTCAGTAAACATTTCAGGCGAAAGCACTATGCCATCGCCCTCGCTACCAGAGGGCCAATAATCGACCATCGTCCACAGCAATGAACCAATCATCAATGCCAATCCAGACAGTGCAAACACCACCGTACCAGGCAAGAACAGCAACTCCACCAGCACCAGTAATACGCCTAGAATGAAGAAGAACACTGGCTCATTCCCTGCCAGCCCTGCCACATAGTGACTGGCAAAGAAGATCCCGAGCAAGATCAAGCCGCCGATGCCAAAGATCCCAAAGCCAGGCGTCTTAAATTCGATGAAGAGCAACAACGCGCCCAAACCCATTAGCACTGGCGCGATGGTATTCATCCACTTCGCGATTTCTTCTGAATAACTGATTTCAAAGTCGCGGATCTCATAATTGCCCGCACCCAATCGGGCATCGAGCAGATCATCAATCGAATCGAAGATTCCTTCACCCAACAGTTTATGCGGTGGATCGCCATACTCCTTGACCGCTTCCGAAGCGGTCAACGTCAATAATTCACCTGCTGGCTTGATCAATTCATCGCCTATTCTCAGCTCGAAGTCGGCGTCGAGCATCGCCCGCACCACGTCGGAACGATACGGGTAGTCCTCAGTGATCACGCGGATATTTGCACGTAAATAACTCTCGATCTTCTGCTTGGCGGTCTCTGCAACATCCTCGCCAGTGCCCTGAATCACTGCCGAAGCGCCGATTTTACCACGTGGCGAAAAATAAATCTCCTGCGTCGCTGCCGCAATGAAAGAGCCCGCCGAGATCGCATCATCATTCACATAGGTCGCGGTAATGCCGTCGAAACGATCCAGCATCTCCATCATTTCCAGAGTGATGTCCACTCGTCCGCCTGGGGTATCCATATCGAGGATCACCATGCCGACGTCGTTCACAATCGCCTCTTTTAGGCCACGCCGCAGAATATACAAATTCGGCGTGCCAATCGCGCCGGTAATCGGAATCACATAGACATCAATTGGCATCGCAGTTGTTGGCGTTGCTTTTTGAGCAAGCAAGCCAGCCAGCGGCAAACAGGATAACGTAAGGAGTAAAAGGCAGAAACGACAAGTCGCCATAGAATTTTAACAATGAAAAATTAAAGGCAGAAAGCAAGTGCGGACGACTCAACTTATTGGTAATTGCACCACATCGCCCTGCGAAAAAGGGCTCAATCAGAACTCTCTTGCTCGGTAAACGATCGTTGTCGACGCGAGTAAGGCTCCCAGCAATTGTTCCACGACAATTGTTCCACAAGGCCAGAACCCCCGCAGGTTGGCTCAGATAGGCTTAAAACAGAGGATTGCAATGTTCCACGGCAATTGTTCCACACATTACGTACCGTCCCCTGCCGCACTCTTTACAATCTGGCGCTAGACAAGCGCAAAAAAGTTCTTTCAACTCTAGTCCAATGGAAACGATTGATTATAACGGCATCACGCTGCATCGCTGGCACTGCGGCCCTTCGACTTTTCTCGCACGCCCAGAGCTTGGCGCGCGACTAATGAACTGGAACCTGCAAATGGCTGACGGCAGCGTGCGCGACGTCATCCACTGGCCCGAAGATGCCGACTTTGAGCGCTTTGATAAAGTGCGCGGTGGCAACCCAATCCTTTTCCCATTCTGCGGTCGCAGCTACCACGCGGGCGAGATCGGCTATTGGCCTGATCGGGACGGCACAGTGCGGCCGATGCCGATGCATGGATTCTCGCGCAATGGAAAATTCACATTGGTCGCGACCAACGAGGCTGGATTCACCGCGGAACTGCAACCAAGCAAAGCAGACCACGAAGCTTATCCTTATGACTATCGCTTCACCGTACGCTATGAATTCAGCGAGCTGGCACTACGAGTCACACTGACGCTGGAGAATTTGGATCACCGCCCGATCCTCTGGTCTGCGGGGCACCACTTCTACTTTACATTGCCTTGGCGTGCCGGATTAACGCGTGGCGACTACCAGTTTAAGATTCCTGCCAAAGAGTGTTACACCCACAACGCCGACGGGTCACTCGAACCAGTCAAACCCTTTGCCAAACAAGGCTCTTTTGGCAACACTGAGAACAGCAACCGTATTTTTACAAAATTGCACGGTACTCCGACCACTTTCGGCCCAAACGAGGGCGACGAGGACATCCGCATAAATATTTTGCAGGATACCGATACCGCATCACCGGAAAATGCGATGGTGATCTGGACTGAATTTAAAGACAGCCCATTTTACTGCGTCGAGCCATGGATGGGCCCGCCCAACAGCGCCGAGCATGGCAAAGGCCTGCATTCAGTGGCGCCTGGCGAGCGCTCCAGCTTCACTGTTGAAGTGACGGTTTGATCGACGCGGCAGCTCTCTCGCACTGAAGCCTGGCATTTAGCCAGTCGCGAGCAAAATTGCAGTGTGCGGCTTGATGCCGCGAATCAAGGATCGGCAACACGATCAGGACCCAGTCGCCTCACACAAAGTCAGTTCGCAGCCTCATTTTCATGTAAAATGAGGCAGAAAAGCCCCTAAAATTAACACTGGATATACGCCACCGCAGCGTCACTATGCGTCGGAAGTTTAAAGTCATTTAGACACATCCGTTATGAAAATCATCATCGTTGGCGCTGGCGAAGTCGGCCACAATCTTTGCACAACACTCGCTGCCTCTGGGCACGACGTGACTCTCATCGAACGCTCTGCACAACGCTGTGAGAAGCTGGATGAAGAGCAGAACGCGCGCATCATCTCTGGCAACGGCAGTTCTGCGCGCCAATTGATCGAAGTCGATGTGGCGGAGTGCGACGCCTTTCTAGCGATGACTAGTGATGACCGCACCAACATCATCTCCTGTTCTCTCGCCAAAGGGCTGGGGGCTAAAAACACGATCGCCCGTATCCATGACGAGACTTACAGCGATAACTCGGTGATTAACTATCAACTGCACTTCGGCATCGATCTTCTAGTAAATCCGGAAGCGATCTGCGCCGTAGAACTGGCTAAAGAGATTCGTGGTGCGGGTCGCGTGGCTGTAGAAAACTTCGCCCGCGGGCAGATCGAAGTGCAGCAACAGCGTGTCGCTGCGGGCTCTCGCCTAATCGGCAAGCAACTCAAGGACCTGAAATTCGACCCTCGTGTGCGGATTGGCTACATTCAACGCGACGGTAAGAGCGAGATCGCCAGCGCAGAGAGCACGATGCAAGTGGACGACCTTGTCACGCATTTCGGCCATCCTGAAGCCCTGTTTGCCCTGCGCCAAAAATTCGATCCAAAACACAAAGCCGACCTCTCTCGAGTCGTGCTCTTCGGGGCCAGCGAGACTGCAATCAATTTGATTCAGCTGCTAACCAATCCACGCTTTAAAATTCGTGTAATCGAGAAAAACCCCGAGACTTGTCGCGCACTGGCAGAGCGCTTTCCACACATCACAGTAATTCATGGTGATGCCACCTCGCTACGCCTACTCGAAGAGGAGCAAATCGGCAGCGCTGACTATTTTGTGGGCTGCACCAAAGACGATGAGGAAAACATCCTCACCTGCATTCAAGCCTCTAAGCTCGGCGCCAAACACGTGCAACTGGTGATCAACAAGGGCGACTATGATGAACTACTCGGGATGCTAAAGACGACGCTGGCGATTGAAGTGGTCGTCTCACCGCGGCGTGCCACTGCCGAGTTCATGCTACGCACCTTATCCACAGAAACCGTCGCGACCCTCGCCGATTTACCGAGTCAGGGAGTACGCATACTCGAAGTGCGCATCAGTCACTCCAGCCCATGCGTCGGCCGTAGCGTCAAAGACCTGCAATTTCCACGCGGCAGCCTATTGGTCGCCTTACAACACAAATTCAAAGCCAAGGTCCCCGCAGCAGATGATGTCATTCTTGCAGGCGATCGAGTCGTCGTCGCCGTCAACCACGAGCACGAAAAAGCACTGCTTGAGCGCCTCGTCTAAACTGTGAATACCGCAATCATCTATAAGCTGCTAGGCATGGTGCTGCTGGCTCTGACCGGAGCCTTCGGTCTCTGCATCCTGGCGGGTCTCGCCAACGGCGAGACCTTTGCCGACCAATCCTTGCAGGCCTTCGCGACCTCGATCGGGATGACTTTTGCGCTGGCCGCGCTCTTTCTGCTGCTCGGCCGCAAAGGACAAGCCAAGCTCTTTCGTCGCGAGGCACTTTGCGTCATCGGGCTATCATGGATACTCGCCACCATCGTTGGCGCGATTCCATATCTCCTCATCGTCGAGCACTGCGAGCTATCCGATGCGATTTTTGAGAGTTCCTCTGGGCTCACCACCACTGGTGCGACCGCCTTTCCAAAGTTTTACGAGTTCCCGCATAGTCTACTGTTTTGGCGCTCACTCAGCCAGTGGGTCGGCGGCCTAGGGGTGGTCGTATTTTTCGTCGCGATCCTTTCCTCGCTAGGTGCCGGCGCAAAAATCCTATTTAGTAATGAGTCTTCGGGTACTTCGGCAGACTTTGATCACGGCCGCATCCAGAGCGGTGCGTTCTACCTGATGCTCTATTACTTGGGACTTTCGGTTGCCTGTATGGTCGCCTATGTGATGGGAGGGATGAATTGGTTCCAGGCGATCAACCACGCCATGACCACCATCGCAACGGGTGGGTTCAGCACCGAGCCCGCGAGCATGCAGCAGTTTCAGAGTCCGACACTCGAATGGATCTCGATCGTATTTATGACGATTTCAGGCACAACCTTCGTCTTCGCCATACAGCTGCTTCGCGGGCGCACCAAGGGATTAGCCAAACACAATGAGATCTACTGGTTCTACGTAATACTCCTCGCGAGTACTGCGCTTTTGACGCTCTACTTGGTCGAGCTCACCGGAGAGCTCCCTGACCATAACAGTATCCGCGCCGCAGCCTTCCAAGCCGTTTCCATCATGACGACGACCGGCTATTCGACCATGGACTACGACACCTGGCTGCCCTCTGCCAAGATGTTGCTGCTTATTTTGATGTTAATTGGAGGCTGTTCGGGTTCGACCAGCGGCGGAGTTAAGGTGGTGCGCGTCGTGATCGCGTTACGTGCCGCGGTGCAAAGCGTAACGCAGTCCTTCCGCCCACATGTCACTAAGCCAATGCGGATGGGCGGCCAAACACTCAGTCAAGGGGCGATTAACAGCGTGATCATCTTTCTAATGCTCATGCTATTTCTAGTGGTCGCATCGATGCTGTTCATCGCATCCAACGAGCCTGAGCTGACTTTCGTGGGCTCATTCTCGGCAGTTCAAGCGACCTTGTTTAATATTGGTCCAGGCTTCGACGCCGTCGGCCCCACCCAGAATTTTCATTTTCTAAGAGATTCCACCAAAGTATTCCTTTCCCTACTGATGATCCTTGGCCGCCTTGAACTCTACGCCGTGCTCGTCCTGTTTTCTCCATCGGCGTGGAAACGTTTTTCATAGCCGAGGGGCGGCGTGGACTCAAATCAGTGCTGCTTACGCGAGCGCACGCATCGATTAAGCTCAGAGGCAATGATCCAAAAAAGGGCAGTGAGTAAAGGAGGGAGGGCGACTCGCCCTCCTTTACAGCTACACACGATAGATGTGGGCGAGTCGCCCTCCTTTACAGTCACACAGGATAAATGTGGGCGAGTCGCCCACACTCCGATCGCGGTCAATCGCTTAAACAAGCCCTCCCTGCATTTTTCAATAGCCTGTCCCTAAAAAGTTCATCGATTAAGCTCAGAGGCAATGATCCAAAAAAGGGCAGTGAGTAAAGGAGGGAGGGCGACTCGCCCTCCTTTACAGCTACACACGATAGATGTGGGCGAGTCGCCCTCCTTTACAGTCACACAGGATAAATGTGGGCGAGTCGCCCACACTCCGATCGCGGTCAATCGCTTAAACAAGCCCTCCCTGCATTTTTCAATAGCCTGTCCCTAAAAAGTTCAATAGCCTGTCCCTAAAAAGTTCTGTGAGTAAAGGAGGGAGGGCGACTCGCCCTCCTTTGCAGCTACACAGGATAGATGTGGGCGACTCGCCCTCCTTTGCAGCTACACAGGATAGATGTGGGCGAGTCGCCCACACTCCGATCGCGGTCAATGGCTCAAACAAGCCCCCCCAGCAGAGACCCGTGGTCGCTCATCGGCGATGAACCCAAAAAAGCCCGCGAGAACTCGCGGGCTTTAGAAATTCATTCGACTTAAAAAGAACTAGTCTTCGCCGTCTTCGCCAATCGCTTCGACTGGGCAACCTTCGAGCGCTTCCATGCACAGCGCGATGCCCTCGTCGTCAGTCGACTCGGGTTGCTTATGCACAAAGGAATACCCTCCGTCTTCGTTACGGGTGAAGAAATCCGGAGCAGTTTCGCGGCAAAGGTCACAGTCGATGCATTGCTCATCAACATAGAACTTCCCCTTAACATTCTCCGGCCATTTTTCGTCTATTTCTGCCATGCTGCGAAAATTGAGACTTTCGCTTGCGAGTCAAGCGGGAAGCCAACCAAGACTCATTTGCGTCAAATCAGAAGGTTCGATTGCAATTCGCGCAGAATCCCTATTTCTTATTACACTTGTGCACACGGGAACCCGCGGCTTTCAATCCGGTCTAGTGGAGTGCGAAACCTTTTACGTTTAAATTTCTATGCTCTACGACCGCCCGTATATGCGCCAAGCCCCTGAGCCTGTCGCCAAGCAGACCAGCGCAGTGAGGATTCTCCTCATTGTGACGATTAGCATCTTTGTGCTGCAGCAAGTGCTAAATGTCAGCTTTCCTGGCATCGGCGGCCGCCAAAACCTTTTTCTCTCGGACTGGTTCGCATTCAGCGCAGAAAATTTCAAAGAGCTCAAAGTCTGGACCGTCTGCAGTTATGCTTTTCTACACAGTACCACGACGATTCTGCATCTCTTGGGTAATATGTTTGGCCTGTTCTTTATCGGCCGAATTCTCGAGCCACTGCTTGGTAAGCAACAGTTTTTGATCCTCTATTTCAGTGGCGCAGTGGTCGGAGCACTGACTTACCTGATTTTTCACTTTAACGGCAACAACAGCGTCGTCGGTGCCTCCGCGGCGGTATTCGCACTTCTAGCCTTCTTTTGCCAACGCCACCCCGAGCAGCCCATTACGCTGCTGCTGTTCTTCGTTATTCCGTTAACGGTTAAACCAAAGTGGCTCTTTTGGGGACTCTTGGGCTACTCCATTTACGCGCTAATCTTTACCGAACTCGGCGGCACTGCACACGTCGCGCATTCCGCCCATCTCGGCGGCTTCCTCGTCGGCGTGCTCTACTTCCGCTATGTCTACAATGGCAAATCCTCCTTTGCTGAGAGTAGCAAGCGGCCAAGCATCGAAATGCCAGAATGGTTTAAGCGCCGCAAAAAAACGGCGGCTCAGAGCAGCTACCAAGTGAATCGCCCGACAGCGAGCAACCAAGACCTGCAGAAAGAGGTCGATCGCATCTTAGATAAAATCAATGCCTCTGGCTTTGGCTCGCTCAATCCTGAAGAGAAAGCGACCCTCGACCGAGCCAAAGATATCCTCAGCAAATAGTCGCCTCACCTGCATACCTTCCCACCTTTCCACTTTCCCACCTGTTCATGACTCCGACACTCAAAACCATTGCCCGCCTCAGCTGCATCACACTCGCCGCTGTCACCCTCCAAGCCTCTGCTTATGCTGGATTTGAGCAGACTAAGGAGATGGCAGACCAAACCCGTTGGGTGATGAACACCATCAATTCCCGCCATTATCTACACGGCAAGATGGAGAAGCTCAACGGCACTGAAATCGTTGAGGCATTCACCGAATCGTTCGACTATGGGCGCATGTATTTCCAGCGTAGCGAGGTCGACAACTTCGTCTTCCGCTTCGGCGATGCGATGGAAGACTTCCTGCAGAAAGGCAACCTCTACGCAGCCTTCGAAATCTACGCGGCCTATCAAGCCAACGTCCAAGCCCGCACCGATTGGGCTTACCAACGCCTGACTCAAGACTTCGATTTCAGCGTAGACGAAAACTTCTCCCCCGACCGCCGCGAAGCCAAATGGCCCGCCACTGCTGCAGAGAGCAATGACCTCTGGGAGCGTCGCTTAAAGTACGAAATCCTCAACGAGCTGCTCTCACTCGCCGGCGAAGAACAGGAAGAACAACTCGAGTACGGTGAAACAAAGAATCCTGACAACGTTGAAGATCAAGACGACGACAGCTTTGATCCTGCCAAGATTCAACGCCTCCTCGAAGACCCCGAGTTTATGGTCGAGACGCTCGACGCTGCACGCGAAAAGATCCGCCGCCGCTACGAGCGTAATCTTACCTACATCGTCGATCGCGAAGCTGCCGAAGTCCAAGAGTCCTTCATCAATGCGATGACTCAACTGTTTGATCCACACTCCAGTTTCCTCTCCGCCGACACGCTCGAAAGCTTCAACTCTGCCGTGCAGAACTCGTTTGTTGGCATCGGCGCCCTTCTTGAGGACGACGACGGCATCTGCACCATTAAACAAATCCTTCCCGGTGGCCCAGCCGAAGAATCTGGCCTGCTGCATGATGAAGATAAAATCCTCGGCGTGGCGCAGGGTAAAGACGGCGAATTTGAAGACGTCGTTGACATGCAGCTGCGCTACGTCGTGCGCAAAATTAAAGGTGAGAAAGGCAGCATCGTGCGCCTCCTCATTCGCCCTGGCTCGGCTGGCGATCCATCTGCCCGCAAAGATATCTCGATCACACGTGGCGAGGTCAAACTCACCGCCAACCTAGCCTCTGCGAAGTTAATCGACATCCCCAGCGCCGACGGCGAACTCACTCCTGTTGGAGTCATCCAGCTACCCTCTTTCTATGGTAACATTGGCGCCGGCAATACCTTGACCACCACTGCTGGCGACGTCACCGAACTCCTCAAAAAGCTAAGTGCAGCAGGGGCCCAAGGCATCATTCTCGACCTTCGTATGAATGGTGGCGGCCTACTTAGTGAAGCCGTACGCGTGGCCGGGCTCTTCATTCCCATCGGCCCCGTCGTGCAAGTGCGTAATCCGGATGGACGCACCGACGTGCTCTCCGACCGTGACCTTAACCTCGAATGGAAAGGCCCGCTGATCGTACTGACTTCACGCTTCAGTGCCTCCGCCTCCGAGATTGTCGCTGGTGCGTTGCAAGACCACGGTCGTGCGCTCGTCGTCGGTAATACTTCGACGCACGGCAAAGGTACTGTTCAGGAAGTCTACCACATGAACACTCGCCCCGCCTTTTCTTGGTTCCAAAATACCGCAGAGCCACAGGCGCGGCCGGTCGCATCGAAAATCACCATTAAGCAATTCTACCTGCCCGGCGGCAGCTCCACTCAACTGAAAGGCGTGCCCTCGGACATCGCCTTGCCTTCGGTGAATGAATTTCTACCCATCGGTGAATCCGATCTGCCACATGCGCTTGCTTGGGATGAAATCCCCGAAGTCGACTGGTTCAACGACTGGAAGAAACTCAGCATCTCTAGTCCCGAAGAGCCTAGATTGAAGACCGCGCTCGCGCACAACAGCACGGCGCGCCAGGCGAGCCTAGCAGAATTTGCATTTCTAAAGGAGCAGATCAAGTGGCGCAAAGCACGCTACGACGAGAAAGCGATTTCGCTGGACCTCGAACAACGTATTGCTCGCAAGATCGAAGATCGGATAGTCATCGACCACATGGACGATGCCTACGAGACACTTCGCGAGACGAACTACGCTGAACAAGACTTTATTCTGAAAATTGCTGAAGAACAAGATGCACTCTCGAAGCAGAACCTGCTCGAAACAGCAGCCCTTGAGGTCGCACTTGCCGCCGCTGAAACTGCCAATGACCTAGCAGCGGGTATTGTAGCAGTCGAACCCGAGCAAGACGAAGCAATCGAAGAAGAAGAAGAAGAAGACAAACCAGACTTCGACATCTATCTGCGCGAAAGCGCCCGAATTATGGCCGATTGGATCGAGATTGAGGCAACTGATAAAGCCGCCGTCACCGCGACCAAAATAAACCAGACTTCGACATCTATCTGCGCGAAAGCGCCCGAATTATGGCCGATTGGATCGAGATTGAGGCAACTGATAAAGCCGCCGTCACCGCGACCAAAATCGCAGTGACTGCCGAAGCATTGTAGTGTATTCTTGATTGTAGGCTGCCTATAAATCGTGGCGTCGTTGCTTGCCACGGCCGATTGTGATTGAGCACAGACAGCTTGCCGAAGCCGTTGCAAGCAACGACACCATAACTGCGGTGGCCGCGCCTACTTGCGCATACTCAACTCGATGAGAAACGCTTCGCGAGCCCCATCGCTGACCCAATCGTGACGTACGATGGTAAAGACTGAACCATCTCTGAGGTAGACGAACGAGAGCGCATCCTGGGAACGTATCCGAAACGCGATCACTAGAAACACGACGAAAAAAGTCGGGATCATCCCCCAGAACAGCAGGTTTACCGCATCACCCTGAGTCGCCCAAAACATTAGCCCGGCGAGAACAGTTGCCATGACTAAATACGGCAATTTCCCTTCAGTTTTTTTAAGCTGCTGCCCGACGTGCGGATCGATATTTACCAGCGCCGTGCTACGGCTGCCGCTCTCACGTCCGAGATCCCATTCATGATGTATGCGATCGCCATCGATCTTCAAATGATCCCAGCGCTTACCTTTGGCCTGTTTTAACTCCATCTTCTGGCCTATTTATCCCTGCCATCGAAGCTATGTAAATGATAATTGGCTCTATCTCGCTTAACTCACGCGGAGGCGCGGAGACCACGCAGGTCCAAATCAGCCCCATGGGCTCAAACTTACTTGACTCAATATTATTTGACTCAATAATAATTGAGTCATGAGAGAAAATCCATTCAGAATATCAGGTATCGTCACCGGCAAATATTTCATCGATCGTGCCGATGAATGTCAGGCAGTGATTGAGACCATGCGGGGGCAGGGTGAAAAGATGCTGATTTATGGGCAGCGTCGCATGGGCAAATCGTCGATTCTGCTCAACACCGCTGACCGCTTGCGTAAAGAGAAAGAGCAAGTCGTGTATGCCGACATCTCGCCCGCCACCTCCCTCACCGACGTAGCCAACATCATTCTGCATGCCTTCAACAAAGAAACAGGCGGCACTGTCAATTGGATAGAACTACTGCGACAGGTCCAGCTCAGTTTCACCATTAGCTCGCAAGGCATCCCGTCACTAGATGTAAGCCTCAAAAAGGAGAGCGCGGATAAGCAACTGACCTGCTTATCGGCGGTATTGGATTCGCTGGATGCCTACGCCGCTAAAAAGAAACTCACCCTCATCGTCGATGAGTTTCAAAAGATGGTCGAATTCGGTGCAGAGGCGGCCGAGTGGCAATTGCGCAGTGCGATTCAACAGCATCAGCACCTCAATCATATTTACGCAGGCTCACAGACCCGCATCATCGATCAAATGTTGATGAAAGATCGGGCTTTTTACCGTTTTTTTGAGATTCTGAGCATCGGCCCCATTGACGAAACTTTCATGGCCGAGTGGATCGACAAGCGCTTCAATCAAGCCTTTGGCAAACCCTACAGCGTCGGCGCAGAGTGTATTCGTCTCGCCGGCCCACGCACCCGCGACATTGTCAAACTCGCCCGTAAAAGCTTTGTCTTCGCCCAGCGCTCGCAAAAAATCGACAGCCTAGTCGCAGATGCCATCCAGCAACTCGTCAGTGAAGAAGACGATTTTCTACGCCCTCAATGGGATCACCTTTCTAACCTTCAAAAAGACATTTTAAAAGTCGTCGCCAGCGGCGTGACAGAAATCAGCTCACAAGCGACCATTACACGCTTCGGCCTGCCCAGCAGTTCCAAGCTCGCTTACCACTTTAACACATTGGTCAAAAGTGATGTGCTTGGGAAAGACTCGGACGGCTACCACTTTGACAACCCATTCTTTAAACACTGGGTCGCCCAGATATTGCCAGAGGCCTGACTGGCTCGAGACCCGCACCATCAACCAACTGCGAGCGAAGAATAACTGTAATCACAACGTTCGAAGATCGGTGCGAATGACTCAATCCCACAGCCCGATAATCGCCAAACAGCAAAAAATCATCCACATCCCTGAGATCAAGTCATCGACTACATTCAAAGTGAAACATCTGAAGGGGCTGAAGCGCTTTCAGGGTATCTCAGATACGGTCAAAGACGGCTTTCTCATTTATAACGGAGTGCGGCACGAATTCAGCAACGGACTACTAGCACTCAATTACAAAGAAATGGGAGCTGCGCTTGGCTGATGATATTAGGTTTCTAAGAAGCCTGTTTCAGTGGCTCTATTTCTGACATGATTTGCTCAAACGTGCCATTGGATTGTGCTTTTCTAATATCATCGCGCACTTGGCCATTGATCCAGAATTCAGGACTGTTCCCGTAAAAGGCAGCCAAGCGTATTGCGATATCAGTGGTGATGCGGCGCGTGCCTTTTACAATGCCTGCAATACAGTTTCGAGGCAGTTTACATTCTTCCGCAAGGCGGTATTGGGTAATTTCCATCTCATCCAGAAAATACTCCTTAAGTAGTTCACCTACACTTGAGTGTCTAAGTTGTTCAGCTTGCTTTTTCATCTTTTAATTATGTTAAGTTTTTTTCATTTCGCATCCAAAAATAGGATTAATGGTAGTCACAAGTTTCAACTTCTTCAGCTCCGTTATTCCATTCAAAGCAAATTCGATACTGATCATTGATGCGTATGCTAAATTGATTCTTCCTTTTTCCTGCGAGAGCCTTGAGATGGTTAGAAGGTGGTATGCGGAGATCTTCGACCTTACTTGCCTGGTCGATCAAGTTCAATTTATTCAGGGCTCGTTGCTGAATCGCTCCAGGCATTTTCTTTGATAGTTTCAGTTGCCAGATCTTTTTAGTCTCTTTGTCTTTAAAGCTCTGGATCATCGTTACAACTTTTGTAACGGCCCTTCTGTTAAGGTCAATAATTAGTTACAATAAATATAACTATTTTTTCTGTGGCATATGGGAATTGAGTTGCTGGATCACTCCACAGACAGGACGGGAGTCTGCCGGAAATCCCGCAACAATGTCTGTTTTCACTTGGGCGCAAAAAAACGCGCTCCTTGCGGAAGCGCCTTTTTGAAAACTTGTATGAATCGCACTTAGCGGCGACGGCCCTTGGCGAGCTTCTGAGCGATCAGGAACTGAATATTCGATTCGAGACGGTCAACTTCACTCGGATCATTGCCTTCGGCTGCTGCGATGCGAAGGGCTTCTTCGGCACGCGCTTGGGCTGATTCGACTTCGGATAGATCGATGTCTTTGACGTCAACGGCAGCTTCAGTGAGCACCGAGATGGTGTTACCGAGGACCTTGGCGAAGCCATGGTCGACTGCGATGAACTCTGTGGTGCCGTCTTTGATCACCTTGAGCTCGCCTGCGACGACTTTGGTAACCATCGGGACGTGACCAGTCAGGATACCTGCCTCGCCCGACTCAGTCGGCAATACGACCTGGTCGGCCTCAATGCTGAGGACGCGTGCGTCAGGTGTAATGATTTCGAGTGTAAGTGACATTCGGATTAGCCCTTTTTGTTAGCTTCGATCGCCATGTCGATTCCGCCCTTCATGTAGAGGTCGTTCTCGGCAAGGTCGTCGCACTCACCATTCAGGATCATTTGGAATCCCTTAATGGTGTCGGCAGTCGAAACGTATTCACCTGGTGTGCCGGTGAAGATTTCAGCAACGTGGAATGGCTGTGAAAGGAACTTTTGCACCTTACGTGCGCGGTAAACAGTTTGCTTATCTTCAGCAGACAACTCGTCCAGACCAAGAATCGCGATGATGTCTTGCAGGTCCTTGTAGCGCTGCAGCACGTTCTGCACACCACGAGCACATTGGTAGTGCTCTTCGCCAACGATCGCTGGGTCGAGTGCGTTGGAGATCGAAGCGAGAGGATCCACCGCAGGGTAGATGCCAAGCTCAGCGATCGAACGCTCAAGCACGATGGTGGAGTCCAAGTGAGCGAAGGTGTTGGCTGGCGCAGGGTCAGTCAAATCATCCGCAGGGACGTAAACCGCTTGGAACGAAGTAATCGAACCCTTCTTAGTGGAGGTAATACGCTCCTGAAGGTTACCCATTTCCTG
>Ga0209092_10001138_pt1 | contig 26672 bp, 24 predicted proteins | sample FraStrMetagenome_FD_187446 | JGI IMG/M metagenome (GOLD analysis project Ga0209092, IMG submission 187446) | Marine eukaryotic phytoplankton communities from Arctic Ocean - Fram Strait ARC3M Metagenome (SPAdes) (version 2) | ecosystem: Environmental > Aquatic > Marine > Oceanic | place: Fram...
CTAAATCCACTATCCTATTTTGCTCTACTATGAACAAAGAAAAAAAACACTAAAGTGTGTTTTCGTCGATTTTGGACGCGAATGCACGGCGGTGGCCGGTCGCTAGTAATTTAACTCAGCTTGCCGGACCATCGCAAAGATGCCGACAATAATTTAATAATAATGAAGCTTGTACACATTCGCAAATCTGCACTTAATACTTCTGAGACAATTATTGGCAGCATAATTAAGCTAAAACTAAACATGTTTTGCCGAAGCTACATCATTATCTTTTCGTTCTGTTTTTGTCAAATGATGAATTTGTTTGCGTCATCGATCGGTGCAGTTCCAGGTTTGAAGTCTGAGTGCCTATGAAGAATTTGTGGAACAAGTTCAAACACATGAAAACATTGATTATAGTTCGACAACTTTTTCCATGGTAAGTGACTTTCAATTATTTCATGAGAGTGAACCTCCACTTCATTTTTCAATTACTGGGTGAGAAGCAACAAAGTTACTGTCTTATGTTTCATGTTGGAATGTGAAAGAAGATTAAGAATAAAAGTAATAGAGACGATAGATATCCACATATTTTTGAAAAATTAATATGCGTTTGTGAGGTTTCCAATACATGTAAATATATCGAAATGGAATAATAGAACCAACAAACAACCCTCCAAGTAGACTGCTGTTTATTTTAAGATCGATATATTTGCAAAGTTTCCAATTTGGTGACGATGTATATGTTTGTTTACTATATTCATTCTATATAATTACTCAGTTTATCCATCATCGTCTCTTCTAGATAAAGATCCTGTATTCTCTTCCTGCAAACTCAATCCTCGTAACGACGATGAAGAAGAATTTGATAATGGTCTTGATGATGCATTATTTGGTATTGGTATAATGCCATTATTGTTTTCTTGTATGTTGGAAGCTTGACGTAAGGATTGTATGTGCGCATTGGTGTCCCGGCCATTGACGGTTCCACTTGAGCGATGATTGTCGGAAATGTCTACATTATTTCGACTAGTATGTCTCACAATCTGTTTCCGAGTATAAAAATGAAAAATTAATAAAATTCTGAAGAAGCGACTTCAACAAGGAAAGATATTAAAAGTATGGACTTTCACTCACCTCTCCATTCATGAATATACCATAAGAGTCATCATCTTCACCTTCACCATCCAAATAAAACATGGATGCGCTTGGATAGGACTGCATACCACTAGGTGATGAAGATCGAATACTTCCAGGACCATAAGATCGAATTGTGGGGCTTCCTCTTGCAGTAGATATGGAAGGTAAGGACGGATTGGAAGCTAAATTGGATGTAGACCGATTTTGAAGAAATGATGATCGACTAGATCCTGAGGGTGGCAATGGTCTTTGTAGAACTTGATCTGTGGGGTATAATTCATTCGTTCGAGGTATTGGACTGTTTCGTTCCATAATATTATGGACAGGTTGCTGAATGGTGGTCTCACCCATCCTTGGGACCATTCGTGGTACATCAGCCGAAATTCTTCCTCGCTGGAGCGCTGGATATTCAAACCAATTCAAAAGTAAAATCATTGAATGTAACAGCATTAAAAAAGTGGTATTTAAAGCAGTAATGGAAAATCCAAAGGGACAGGAAAAGAAGTATACATGAAAGAGTGTAAAATAGATAAAAAACACTCTTGGAAACAGGTAGGTGGAAGCACTGGTTCTCATGCTGTTTCCAAATCAACAAAACAATTGAGTCTCATCATTTCATAAGAACATCATAAATATTCGATACGAATACTTACCAAATTACAGAGAATACTTCTCCACACCAGACAAAACTAAGCACTCCAAATCCCAGAATAGTATTTCCAAAAAACACGAATTCCATTAAGAATACCAAAACACCAATCATGATGGGAACAAATACTAAACTTTCCACAACATGACGAAAAATCAATTTCGCGAAGGGTGTTCGTGTCCGAACATGCCTCTGAAGAACTCTTGTAAATTTTAACATTCGATTTTGTGTTTCATGCAATACAAAGGAGGTTAATGTCCTAGTCATGAAGAATAAAAAGAGGGAGGTGACCAAGATGCTCAATTTGTATATACAGAGTTGATGGGGCGGTTTGGAGGAGGAATTGGTGAGATTGTTCAAAATTGTGGAATAATGATGTAAATCAATAATTTGATGTGTTTTCGGATTATAAATATATCCATCACCGTCATGCAGTGCCAAGAGCCAATTTTTGATAACAGTGGAAGTGCCAGTTATATAAAATACGAGTTTTTGGAGAAATGGATCTCCAAAACACTATCCAATCAAAACACATTTGTGTCAGCCTATTTTTCATCAAATGCCTTGTATAAAAATTGATTTAAAGAACTTACTTGCTCATCAGTTTTTGAAACAATGACGTATTGAGATGTTATATTGTGCAATTGCTGTACTTGCTTGGGTAAGAATAAAAACCCTTTCGTTTGACTGTAGGACAAAACAATATCCTCCTCACTTGGTATAGGCCCCTCTATATTACGACAGGTCGAGTCTAACTGTTCTGTACATGAGGAATCTATCAAGATGGTATAACTCTGATGGAAACCATTTTCCGTATTGAGCACAATGTGAGTTACATCCACATTAGTCTCATACCCACTAACATTCAATAAACATGATCCAGGTATATACGAAGATCCTGCCATGGTAATCGAATTCGGAGTAGTACCTCGATAAACAAAGGTTTTATGGGAAAGAATTACCGCACCTAAACACACGATGGAAAGAAGAAAAGTTATCCCTTCCACCATGGATCGCATAGGTTTGGAAAAATACCGTAAGAAGAAATTGCTTTGTTTTTCGTGAAAGCGATAAAATACCTGCTCCATAATTTTGATTTAGAACAAGCGGAGAATTGATTGATGAGTATTTTGGAATAAGAGTATCAGAGTGTCATATCGTTGCTGATGGAATGGGGAAAGAGTTTGTTCTTCGGTTGGGAGGATGAAGGTATAAAAGAGACTAAAAAATACCATGACGTAGGATTTAGATAGCATTTTACGTAGAGATTGTCAAAAGGGGTTCAGAATTCCAGCTGTATCAATTTTATTTTGAGAATGTTGAAAAAGAGAAATCTCATCAACGCATGCTTCACAATTTATAAAGGAAACTTGAATGCAAAGAAATAATTGATAATTTAAAAAAAATGCATTTGCATCCATATATTGCATAGGAGATGAATCTATTTTGATTAACTTCCAAATAGGTATAAGGATTCAATCGTGCTTTTCCCAAGTGTTAAATTTGTTGTTTCATTGTGATGGTAGCCGTCATCTTTATCCTAATCAAACCATCTAACCCATGTTATAATATATGGAAAATTGATGAATTAGAATGAGCATTTAATTACAAACAATTTACCGCCAATTTTTGTCCATTTTGATATTGAATTGCGACACAGCAAATGAAATTAGGCTTTTATTATATAAAAGTAAGAAAAAGTTACGAAAGACATTTTTCAAACACAATGTTAAAGTCAAAGGATCAATGGACCATTCAAATGGAATATATCTAAATGGTGGATCTTGTGTGACAATGATGCTGTTGCTGTTGGAAAAACGCAAACAAGACACAACTCCAAGAAGTCGTTCATCTTCATCGACTCCATCTGAGCTACAAACACTTCGAGTTCCTCCCAAACGAAGGAATAGAACAATTTGAATTTCAAGAAAGGATATTATTTATTTTAGATTCCTAAATCACCTTCCATATTATGCAATAAATACGAGGTAATCAGAACCGCAATCAAAGAGCAAGAACACTATCTATGCTTTTGCTAGAAATAGATTATGATATTTTGGTGGATTGAAATATTTCTAACAAATCAATTATATGAAACGAAAATTCCCATTCCTAATTTTGACCCTTTCCTTTGATAAACTGGAGCAATGCATTCGTTTTCAAATGTGTCAAAATTGGCGTCGTTTGAAATTCAAAGATCCACCCAAAAGTAATCAATATGTTTATCATCGTAGTTATTAAAGCAATAAAGTATCTGGGTTTTCAACATGCTTCTTAAATGCACTCAACCATTGTGCTCCAACTGCCCCATCCACAACTCTATGATCACAACTTAAGGTCGCCGTCAACATGACTGCCTCCCGATAAATCTCTTCGCTGTCATCATCCTCATTCGGAACAATTCGATTTTCAGCCGTACCCAATGCCAATGCCGCAGCTTGTGGCTCCGTTATAATGGGAGCACAGGAAGATATTCCATACATACCCAAATTCAGAACCGTAAACGTACCCATTCCACAACTCTCCGAAGAGATTCCTTCTTCCGATTCCACAGCGGCGAGAAAGGAGGAAAGATCATCTGAGATGGACTTCAATCCCTTTTTATTAGCGTCGGAGATAAGAGGTGTGATAAGTCCATCTCCCGCTCCAATAGCGACATTAATATCTACATTTTCATAGACTCGTACTACAGATTCCATCCAGGAGGCATTCACACTAGGGACGGCCTTCATCGAGCATGCTGCTGCTTTGATCAATAAATCGTTGAGGGTAATACCTGCATCTTCCTCACCTACAGCCGCATTGAGTCGTGTTCGCAAAGATAATAGAGAATCCAACTCCAAATCCACCGTGAGGTAATAATGTGGAACATTGGATTTCGACGCCGCAAGACGAGCTGCGATTTCTTTGGCGGAGGCTGTCAGTGGATAATCAGTGTATCCAACTCCTGGTATGGGTGAGAGAGGTGTCTCTGTGAGAGGAGTACTGCTTTCGGTAAGGGTAGATGTAGAGGCAGCAGCAGGTGTGAATTCTTTCACATCTGCGGCGATAATGCGTCCATTAGGACCTGTTCCGGATATTTGAGAAATATCAAAGCCTAATTCTTTGGCAAGCATGTGGGCTAATGGAGATGCAACGACTCTATCACCGGAGGTGGGGGTTGAGGTAGGTGTTGGTGTTGGTGGTGGAGTCACAGCGACAGGTGCTGGTGGTGCAGGTGGTGGTGGAGTAGTAGCACTCGAAGTGGGTTCCTCTTTGACAGCTGTCCCACTCGAAGATGGATCCACGGTATAATCCTTAAAGGCATCTACATCTTCGGAATCTTCCACGACAATCATAATGGGTTCGCCGCATTGAATCTCACCAGGTCCAGAGGAAGCAAGGATACGAGCAACGACACCTTCATCCTGAGCCTCAAAATCAACAGTGGCTTTGTCTGTTTCCACCTCACACAAACTATCTCCAGCGGCAAATTCTTCTCCTTCGCTGACATTCCATTTCGCGATAGATCCTGCTTCCATGGTCTAATCAATCCAAATATATATATTCATGAGTCAATCATATATAAGTCATCAAGAGAAAGCAAAGCGAGACATATGTAGGAGGTGGCCTAGAATGAAACTTACCGGTGATAAACTTGGCATTCCAATCACTTCATGATCGGGGTAACTGCTCATCCATCTAGCACCCAAATATTGACTACTTGCATTATTATTTAAGACAAGTACTGGACGACGAGAGGTTCGTGAAATAAACGAGCGTGCTGTCCTGGAAAGCATGGTCGCCATGGTGATAAATGAGTGTGAAAATCGAATATAACTACAGAGTGATTTTTGCCTCCCCCAATGCTTCAAAATTCGGGAATTTCATTTCGTTTCTAATCTTTTTACGTGTGGAATAGTAAAAGATCCTAACATCTTGGGGAGATATTGGTAGGTTGGGAAGGGCAGCATCATCATTGATTTTGGAAGTTTGTGTTTTGTTGCGTTGGTTTATTTGGCTACTATTTCTACAGGAATGACATAGTCACAGGATGTATGTAGCAAAGTATACTGATAAAGTCGTACAAGTCCGCTCGTCACGTAGTCAAAATTTCTAGGGATTCATTCTACGTAACATCCTGCAAATACAAACACGATTCCCGAAAGCTCCCGAAGAGACACCGTGATGCACCACCCCCTAACGACTGCTGGAATCTCTAGAATCTTTTTTTTGGGATGAGAATACATTTGGATGAGTATATTCTTGACGACTGATATTTAGATGCAGTGTTTGCTTGTCTCAAAAAAATGGTATTTCCCAGGATGGTAGATTGTTGAGTTCGCATTCATTCATTGAAAGCGCCATTGCCAATTTGTTATAAAAAAACATGAACTCTTCCTAACATTTAGGATTTTAGAAATGGCAAAAAACGAAGTCTACTAGAGGGATGCTGGATGTTTTAGCAATCATATCCTACTAAACAATTACTAAAATTGGATTGAAACAAAATTGGATACATCATACTTCTCTTCTTATGTAGGAGGATGAATGAAAGCATTCTTTCATTTCCTAATCGGAATTGTTTTTGAATCCACGAATTGTGAGAACAACTACCATGCACAGCTTGTGCACGATATCCTGCTAGATAATCATTTTCATTGGATTACGCTGCTCTTAATTCGTATGAAAGAATTATTTATGTAAATAAAACATCAATAACGAACTTATGACATTTGTAGAATACGTATTTATGGGACAGCATGGGTTCGTTTTGTCCTTCTCTGTGTTACGATGGGACTCTATTGAATATTAACGCTAGAGAGAGAGAGTCAAATTATTGGGAAGAAGCCATACATACTTGGAAGTTCTTTTCAGTTGGAAAAAGACTATTTATTTGCGCCCAACCCTCAAAAGAGATTAAGTTCTAGCATGTAAATAACAAGAATAATGTTCGACTTGTGCAAGACCTGCTTCATTTGTGGAATACAAAATTATCTCTTCATTAATCAATAATGATTAGAAATTCTAATGTGGTTCATACATGCTCGATCATAGACCTGTGTTGCATATCTTTACTGGATATTTTCTCTATGCTTCCGGATCCTTCAAATCAAAATATTTTTTGAATAGTGTTCATGTTGGACATCAAGCTTTTGTTCAGTATGTAAGTTTTTGAGTTTTTGCGTTCTTTTTTGACCATTCGTTGACATCAGAACTTCAATTATGACGTCAACTAATTAGATTGATACATTTCAAAGCAAATCAATTTTGTTAGTTCTTGGTTCCTTCCTACGTCAGCTAAAAAAGCATGCTCATGACATACAACAGACACGTTTTTGATGTACAATCCTGTAGAATTCTTTATCAAATTCGTTTGTGACGTTCTTTTACTGAAGGCCCTCGGATTTCAATCTAAGACAATTGCAGAATACTCCATTAGAGTAGACATTGTACGCAAGATCCACTACAGAGGAAAAAGATTTAAAATTTTGCAAAAAAAGATACACGCTGTCTTGCATGAATGAACGAGTTTCATTTGGGAACGTCTCAAACATAATTCCTCACTGCAACCAATAAAAATGAAAGAGACTCGCAATCAAAAAAATTGTAAAAGCAAGTGCAAATGTTTCGGATATGCCCTGCTCTTAATGAAGTCAGTATCTACTGAAACCTCGGCGTTTACTTCTTTTTCATCGCCCAAAAGAAAGTTGGGCGAGTCAAAAGATTATAAATGCGAATGCATAAAAAAGAATATTGTAAATCCTCTTTCTTTAGGAATACCTTCAATTTCAAGATACACATTCTCATTAGACATATCACCTTCATCATCTTCATCTTGGAATAGGGATATCTTTGCTTCGAAAAGAGAATCGGCAGTACTCGTAGATTGGGATCCAGTTCCAGAAATACAGAGAAGGATAGAACAGGGTATAGAATATGAGCATTGGCCAGAATATGGAAGATTTGGGTATGGGTCTACAAAAAGCAACAAGAAATGGACAGGAACAGCAAGTATAGATGAATCTCATTGTGTTCGTGCTGTAATTGCAAGTCTTCGAGTTACAACAGAGGAAAGAAATCGATTGAAAAGCGCGCATCCAGAAGATTGACTTTCACTGTATGGGAAATATTTTTTATCAAGCATAATTGCATAGTAGTTCATATCATTGCAGTAAAATTTGAAGCAAATTTTGGATTGTTACTTCGTTTATGATAAATAAATATTTTTTCACAAACTCAATTAAATTCAGAGAATGATAAAAAAGGATAGAGAGCGCAAGTATTTACCAAAAATTGGAAAACATGCCTATGACAAAAAAGAGTTTAATCATATTTAGTGAAAAACTAGAATTGGGCAAAAAGCGATTTTTTAAGAAAAGCAGTCAGCAGTTTATTACCTCAATTTTTCTGATTCTTCAGTTACTAACTAAGTACAGGCCTAAAGAATAGAAACATTTTATTGAAAGAAAAGTAAAAATTGGAATAAATTCAAAAGAATTTGATTCCTGTCAAAATTAGTCCTGCATAACATGAAAAAAGAAGTATGGTACTCTCGAATTCTTGCTTATTTAACGCTGTAAGGAAAAAAATTTCCATAATTGGAACACGAATATAATTTTGCAGAATAATAATGTTCAATTAGTAATAGCCGTTGTCTCATCTATTGTAACAGCACCAAGCGTCTCTTTCATTTCGTTTACATAAAAAGAAACTTAATGTAATAAAGTCTCTCTTCACGATGACAATGTTCTTTTATCAAAGAAGCGATGACCATTGAGCACCAACTGACTTATCCTTGAGCGATGTTTCAGGGGCAATCTCATCCATTAAGTTCAAGCTTATGAGATGATTTCGCAATGAGGGAGCACTATTTTGACCGACAACATACGATTGAAGACGTTGTTGTAAACGTTGTTGTATACGTTGTTGAAGTAACTGTTCTTGACATCGAAGGGCACGGAGTTGTGAACCAGCCAAGATATTAGGAAGAGAGTATCCAATATTTGATAACTTGGGAATGTATGGTGTAGATAGCATCAGTCTTCGCGTCGTTAGGTTATACGGCTTCTCAATAACGGTTGAAGTTTGTGCATTGAGAGGGGCACTATCAATAGCAGATAATGTACGAGTTACCATTGATGAAGGCATCATTGAAGGAGTGATAGAAGGCACAAAATTTGTCGGTAAAGGATCGGATTTGCTCGAGTTAGGGGATAAACTGAGCTTTACCTTACTTTCAGATTTCAAGTTTTCTCTTAAGTTACAGGTCTGAGAGTCGGTAGCCTTGGTTGGTTGATTTATACGACGCATGCGAAGACAAAGAAGCGGTGCGTCTTTTCTGAAAAGCTACAATTGTAAAAAAAGGGGCAAAATAAGGTACGATATAGAGCTTAAGTTGAACCAACATCCAGAATTCCTTACCTCATGACAGTATGAATTTTCTCCGCTACCCTCAGATACTCGGCGGAAGTTCCATCCATTGACTTGCCTCATGAAAGAGGGAAAGCGAGTGTGACGAAAGTATAAAGGAATGACTTCCTTAGTGAAAACCTCAGGTTGAAGGACTCGCCACGAGCGACCATGAGGAAGCCACGAGATTATGCTTTCAAACTCTGGATTAGAAAGAATCCAATGCAGTTTAACTGGAAATGAGTTCTTTGTATTGTACATCATGTAATTGTACATCGAGGAATGATCATCATCATTTTCGGTTCGTGTGCTCTGATACATGCCTTCGGAAGGATGATGCGATATAGATTGCTCTGGGTATTGAAATGGGGTTTGGTTTAGAGGTCTCATTGAGTTAGCTGCACAAAATAATCCGCTTTGTCAATAGATTTACTGCTGAACTGTAAATAAAAAATTTATGATACAATTTAGATGCTTTCCTCGCAGAAATAATGGATTGGGAGTTTAATTAATTTAATCTTTTCTAAAATGACTGTTTTCATGCCAAAGAACTAAATTCCTCTTACGCCAACAAGATACTTGTTTTAATAAGAGAACTAGCTTATCACCTAATTTTTTTCAAGAACTTAGGTGTGCATAGATTACTTAAAATAGTACTTTGTAAGTAGAATTCCTAGTATACAATTTTGGTAACTTTTTTAGTTGTTCGTGATTAAATCACTTATGAGAATTAATTACACACTATTGTATAAGCTTTTTATATTGTGTGTAATGACCCGATTATCTAAGAGGCCTATTTGAACTTCGATAAAGGTCCTACAGAATCAATAAATACATTGTTTTGACAGTATACGGTACCCTAATTGTTTTTGAAAAGCTGTTCCAAAAGAATTTGAAAGCGGCTTCTAAAATAATAATGCTTCCTTCTAATTGAAGCAGCATATACAAAATGGCCTTAAACCTTCGATTGCTTAGCAGGATTTGAGAAAGTCTTACGAAAAGTATACGACTCAAATCATCATTAAAAACTTTCTTCGCTTCTGAAGTGGACATTCTTTTTCTTTTACGGGATCATACTTACAAAAACTTACACGTGCATTGAGCCTAACTTTTTATATAGAGATACTTTCCTATATAAAATAACTGTCTCTAGAAATGAATCCATTCAAAAAGAAGCATAAAAATATCATCTCCTAAGAAAAATATATCTCTTTAAAATTGTTATCTTGGTGTAGCTCCTTAGAGGCATTTTGAGCTTATCCTTGAGTTCCTACATGCATCGAATTTAATTCTAATTACATACTCTTAGAACTATAAATAGCCATAAATGAGGCCATAGAGGCAAAAAAGTTTTTCTGAATAGAGAAGGGTTAATTGAGCAAAGAGTATAGGTAATTAGTGCTAAACAAAAGGACTTTTTCCGAGACTGTATCAAAATAGATATATGTTGATGTAGTAAGGAAATATCATATTTTTAACATTTATGAAAATATGCATATTATATTCTTAAAACTCCAAAACTTCATATGATGATCCTCTACTATTTTTTCTATTAAGAAATATTTTTCTGATTAGATATATGATGAGACTTTCACCATATTTCGATACCGTATTTAATCTTCTGTGCATATGACGTGCTCAAGATCTTTACTTCCTAATTATTCATTATTTTAATTACGTACTTCCGAAAAGGTATAATTAAAAAAGTGTTAGTATCTTTCTACAGAAACGGATATATTATTAACTTGTTTTCGCCAATCCAGCATTTAAGTTGCCCAGATTCTTTCGTAAATCAGCAACACGTATATTGACATCGATAAATGCTACGTACAGGAGTTGGAGGTCCCTTCAACCTATATAGGCTTCCTCTTTCCAAGAATATCCATTTCCAAAAAAACGCATGTATTTTTAGGATTGCTATACATAAAGTGATCTCAATATTATTGGGGAACAACCAAAGTCTAATAAAGACACCACCCCTTATCATTGCGACGATCACAAATCCTACGCCTGTCATATAATGTCTACGCAGGATCATGTACTAGCTCAGCTGGGTATTGTATTGTTGTTGTTTTTGTCTACTATAATGACTCAAGAGTATTGAAAATGTTTTCCCTCAATTTTAGCTCGAAATTTAGTTTGAATCAACGGAATTAAAAGAGGGAAGTTAGTGTGTAGCTGAAGAGTGGTAAAGAAATATAAGCAAAACTATCTGTTGTTTAACAATGCAAATCAAATATATCCCCGTTTATTGCAGTAGAGGTATATGATACATGGAAAAAAAATTGAAGAAAAAGCCAACAACAAGTAAATGATGAGTTTATTGTTGTATACGTGGTCATGCTCAGACCCAAGCTTTTGAAACTATCGAATCATCTAAATAAGGATAGTATTTAAATCTATCGGAATCATCGGTTACTGTAGTTGTCGGTTGGTTGCGATCTTCATAATATTTTTCAATTTGGTTTTGGCCATTGGGAGTGGAAAATCTTTCAAGTGACGCATTTTTATCTACTGCTGTTATAATTTTATTTTTAGCCGGATTCATAAATTAGTCGATGCAGTATCGAGTTACTAAGAAACACTAGATAATACAGTTTTGTGAAGTCATGGTCGGAAAGGGAAAAGAACAGTTTTGGAATCCTTCGTACTTAATTTATTTACGAAACGGTTCATTAAGACTCTGAAGATTCGCTCGTAGAACTTGTCCATTAAGGCTGTTTTCGATGGAAATTTTAACAATTGTACTTGCGCAAAAAGGGGTGATTCTACAAATAAATATTTGTCTCTTTTTGTTCACAATATTTCAAATGATTCTTCATTCCAGTCATCGCTTCTGAGTCCATTACTCCACTTGCAGCGAAAACCATTTCAATCATGAGTTCTTTATTATATTAGTTTATCTAAAGGGGAAAAACCGAATGTGTGTTATCTGCAAAGAAATCATAAAACTCAGTGAAAATGACCACAATTTGTTGCAACTGAATTCTATATGCTAGTATACAATAACCATCTCCTATTTGCAAATGGTTATTGTCGTAGATCCTGAATCCCGAGTCGCAAATCTGAATATGAAGACTTGTGATTTGAAAAAGAAATATTCAACTAATTTATTTACGAAACGGTTCATTAAGACTCTGAAGATTCGCTCGTAGAACTTGTCCATTAAGACTGTTTTCGATGGAAATTTTAACAATTGTACTTGTACAATAAGCGGCGGTTCTATAAATAAACATTTGTCTCTTTTTGTTCACAATATTTCAAATGATTCTTCATTCCAGTCATCGCTTCTGAGTCCATTACTCCACTTGCAGCGAAAACCATTTCAATCATGAGTTCTTTATTATATTAGTTTATCTAAAGGGAAAAAGCCGTATGCGTGTTATCTACAAAGAAATCATAAAACTCAGTGAAAATGACCACAATTTGTTGCAACTGAATTCTATATGCTAGTATACAATAACCATCTCCTATTTGCAAATGGTTATTGTCGTAGATCCTCAATCCCGAGTCGCAAATCTGAATATGAAGACTTGTGATTTGAAAAAGAAATATTTGTTCGATGAACAGTTTTGGAACCTTAGTAGGTAATTAATTTAAGAAAAAATTGTGTACGATACTGCTTGTAATATGTTGTAAGAATCGATTACGTGCTCATGACAGAAACTTCAGCAGTCTTGCAAAATGAATGTGTGTAAGAAATAAAAAAAATGTTATCACTTATCCAAAACCCCTCCTTCATTTTCTTTCCAGAGATTCTTCTTGGTCTTTTATTCTTTGGGAGTCTCAATGATAAAGATGAGTGAAGATCTGGGAAACATCGTAGTACGCTTTGATTTTACTGTCAAGCCATTTAAAAGTTAAGTAACTGTATTTTGGTCCTTCTTAATTCTTGTTGATGAACATATCTCTTAATTATTTTCATTCTTTCTATCGCAATAAGAAAAAATACGCAAAACGAAGGCATAATGATTGAAGTCTAGAGGGATTCTTCTCGCATCTTAATTGCATGTAGGTTAGTGACTTTTGCTTAGAAATTAATTATCTCACAATTGTTTCTATCGTGCTTCTGAAAACTATCTAATTTGATGAATATTTAAGACGGTCTCATTTGAATAAATCCACTTTTCCTGTATTTTTATTATGCCCTTTTTGTATTCTATGCCAGGCTGAGTCATTTTTATGTAAAAAGTAGAAAGATGACCAAGGCACAGTTGACTCGTGAGTCAAAAATAAAATTGCGTTCGTACCTTGAATCCATTTAATCGTAATATACGCTTGTTCGTTTTTTTGTTTGTTTGTTTGTTTCACCGGTAACATAAGAGTGGCACAAGAATTTCCACCCGAGAAATATTCAACGAGGCCCCTCGATAGAAGACTAATGGTAACTTGGAACCATAGCGCAAACTTTCACCTCTCATTCTTCAGAATATGGCGTAACCGACCCGGAAGATTCGTCATACTAAATATTCGGGTCCCAAGAAAAATTATAAAGAGCGAACAGAATCACAAGTGCCCTAAAGCATTATATAATGAGAGCAGACGTGATATACCTCCCCTTTGATCAATTTCTCGTAAAAATGGTAAAATGTATAATCTAATAAAAATTATCATTCATGAGATAGGCATATCACCTCTGGAAAGTGGAATCGATTTAATTTCCGCAACTCATTGGTGATTCATCAAAACAAACCCATTGCGATTGCTGATAGTGTGTCTTAAGCCCTATCTGTCTCTGGAAATGAATATCATTCACCTAGAATAAAATTGTTTCACTTTAAATAAATTTTTAAAAAAGAGGACAAAGCCCCCCTTGCCATATTTTATTACTTTTAACAAGAACTTGTGTTCACATGCACTTTTTGACATTCCTCACATTTTTTTATAATAAAAGCATGTCGATGATAATTTAAGACCAGATGTCAATAGATATTGGCATAACAGATTGCACAAACAAATGCCAGCGAGAGCCACCCTGCTCCAATAGCTTACCAATAGAAATATCTTCATAAATTATATGTTATTATATTATCTAAATTGTCCTAGAGCTAAAACGAAAATTTGCAAAGCCCCATGTAATTCCAAATTCTGATCAAAATTTTGGTGAGTTTATTCATTTAAGTTCATTATTTGTAACGATCACAATTTGTATTCTCTTCATCTTAACAATAATAACACATTTATAAAACCCGTCAAAGCTTTTAGCTCTTCACTTTCTTATCAATTGTGCATCGCTTGATGCTCAACTGATAATAGATAGATATCAAAATTTGGTATGTAAATGATGATATCCTTGTGGACTTAATCCTTTGTCTTTTTTAGACTGTTTGTAGTCGTATCATCGATTTTATAGTAGCATGATTAATTATTGTATTCTCTTGTACTGAAATTTTGCTATCATCATCTTACAGATGAGCATAATGTGGTGGGCGTTACTCAGTGCACATTTCTCTCATTTTTTCTAATTCTACACTTTTGAAGAAAAAGTCGAAAACTCGTGATATCACTATCTTCTCTGTACTATTTAAATGAGTCACAACAAAGCACGTACATATGCTTTCGATTCATTAGGGGTGAAATTGATACACATCATACAACTTTATCATTTCATTTATTTGCTACTTAGCCAAATTTGGGAGACAAAAGATTTAGGAAATTAGAATAAACTTCAAAAGATACGGAATCTTTCGAACCAATAATTGTGACCAATCTCAAGAGCCAGCTGTCACTGTCGTAGGAATAATTTATTTCACGTAAAATTAATACTATATTATACGTTGCTCTCAGTACATAGTAGTCAAAAGATGATGATGCATTGGATTGAAGATTTCTCAGGTACACATTCATTTCATAGATTCAAAATCTTGTAACATCAAGAACCAAGTTAGCACTTTGAAAAAAGACTCAATATGAGTGACGGAAAGCCAGCACCTCCATCCACCATCAAGTTGGTGAGTAAATGATTTTTACTTTCTGCATGGAAAATGTTGTTCGCAGGAAAATTTAATGCATACATGATCAGAATGGGAACTGTTTTAAAAGCCGCTGGAAATATGCGTTGGGGCATGAGAAGAACTTTGATCGTGTTTAGCAAAACAGACTAAGAAAATGTTAAACTTTCAAAAATGATTTTGATGCAACTCTCATCACAATTACCTCACAAATAATCTTTTTTTTTCTAAAAGGTGTCACTTGTAACAGCATGGTATCTTGGAAATACCCTTTACAACATTTACAACAAAAAAGCAACCAATATGATCCACGCCCATTGGTTCGTTGCCTGTGCTCAACTTCTATTCGGTATCGCTTGGTCTCTTTTCATGTGGGCATCTGGTATCCGTAAAGCTCCTAATCTCAATGCTTCCGATATTGCATCCTGTATCCCTATTGGATTATTTGCCTGTGTTGCACATGCTGGTAGTGTTTTGGCCATGGGAGTTGGAGCCGTGAGTTTCGCACAAATTGTAAAGGCCTGTGAACCCGTTTTTGCTGCAGTGATTGGACTTCTATTGCCACCTGTTGACATCAAACCAACTTTGGCATACGCCATGCTTTTGCCTATTGTAGGAGGAGTTGGACTTGCATGTATTAAGGAAGGAAAGGGAGTCGACATCAATGTTACTGCCTTCGTTTATGCATCCATCGCGAATGCAGCTGCGGCATTGAAAGGAAAAATTGGAGGATCTGTCACTAAGGCTCTCAAAGGAGACAAATCCAAGAATATGGATTCTGCTAATGTTTACGCTGTTATGAACATTATTTCTTTCCTTTTCACAGTTCCCATGGTCGTGATCGCCGAAGGGTCTACTTTGAAAGAAACATGGGACCACGCTGCCGAAGAACATGGAGCTCAAGCCATCATCATGAACATTGGCCTTTCTGGATTCTTCTTCTACATTTACAATGAATTTGCTTTCTCTTTTACATCCCAAGTTGGAGCTGTCACTTCTAGTGTATTGAACACCGCTAAGAGAGTTATTATCATTGTTGTATCCTCCATTCTTTTTGTTGAACCTATGGAAAAGAACACTGTTATTGGATCTGCTATTGCCATTTGTGGAACTTTTGCATACTCCATCTTCTCTAAGAAGAAGCCCGCAAAGGCCAAATCTGCTTAATCACTGTTTCATTCTGTTTTGAGAAAACACTACATAGATTTTCGGTCTTTCATTATTTCAATATAAGATACTTTGTGTTTTTCAATACTCTTCCATTTAATTTTTTAATTTTAACTAGGGAGTTCATTTTTGAAAATTATATTTTAAGATACGCCAGAACGGTCACATGTAGGAAAGCATCTTAATTTGTTTCAATTTTTGAAATGTTATTGTATTTGACATCCTTCTCTAACCCATGCATGAGGAGGCATATTTAGGCAACAAATGTTTATGACACAAATAGTGAAAGATGTGCACATCGAAGAATATTCAAATAGCAATTGGTTTGCTTTCCATTGTGAAAGTATTTCAAATCATATTCTTGTTTGCGTTCGGTATTATTCTTGAAATGGACCAACAGTTACAGAGAGCATTTCATCTTGATAATATATCTAATGAAGATAGTATCAAGGGAATAGGGACAGTTTTATTACTGGCCTCCATATTCGGGTTTCTAAATTTACTCATTGGACTCAAAGGGACCGAATTACACAATAAATTTCTTCTCATGATTTACTTTACGATAGAGTTTATACTCTTTTGCATTCAACTTGGTACAGGAATGACATTGAATACAAAAATTCGTTCCAAATTTTCTTTGGATTTGAGGTTGGATTGTATGAGAGTAAGGCCATTTTTCACTTCCGTAGTAGAATGTAATAAATATGTAAGCGATCCCAGGACACGACGATTCTTCGAATTGTGGAAGGACTATTTTATGAAAGCTATTCAATCAAAGGGTTTGGATTCAGATGTTGACAAAAAGCGTATTTTGAATGTCCAAATTCCAAATCTTTGTTGTGGATTCTATCCACCGTTACGGTGTCAGCTTGTACATGATGAAACCAAAGAAGTCAATACATCTAAGGAATCATATAACAATGAGTCACTTATAGATGAATGCCGTCCAGTACAAGATTATTATTGGTATCCTGATTCTGTAGAAGAATCTTGTCCTTCTTTTTCACACAATATTAATGAGGAAATACTAGCAGATGTTGATGAAAATGACTTCAATATAAAGAATAAAACATCAAATTCAAGCGACGAAATTGTCATTGAAAAAAACGGATGTCCGTACAGTCTTCCTCTCGGAGAATGCAAAAAAAGAGCAATTTATTCTTATTCTTTAGGTTGTGGCGCTTTTTTTGAAGAAAAAATAATAGGAAATTATGGCCTTCCAATCAACATATTATTGATCTCTTGTTGTTTGCAAGTGGCAATTTTCTTTACTTCGTGTTGCTATTTTTGGAAACGAAAACGTGAACATGTCTTGCCTAATTTGGAGAATTTCCGCAAATAATATAAATTTATTTTAAGCTCTTCGTTTTTATTTCTCTTGAAAAAAAGCTTTCAAGTCCATCACAGTCACTGGTTTAGGAAGTTCATCGTCGTTTATAGCCTTTGCTAAGGCTTCTAGTTGTTTATGGAAATCTGATGCACCACAATTTGCACAGCACTTGTCCTCGTTTGTTTTTACATTATTTTTTTTATTCCATTCCCCTTCCACATTAGGGCATCCTGTTGGAGTTAAACCTTCGTTGACTATATAATTCTCTACACTAAATACAGCCTTATCCTCCATATCATCTGGAATATGCATTCGAAACGTTGCTTCTTGACCAGTGGCTTCTGATATTGTAACCTCCATGGTGTGGATACCTCTCTTAAGTAAAAACTCATTTCCTAATTCATGCAATAGTTTTCCCCACACATAAATAGCTAATTCCTCTGTCGTTGCATGCATAATAGGAAGCATGACGCAATCATTACGAGGAAAAAGAAACCGAGTGCCATCTTCACAATCTATTTGAACGCTTCCGCCATTGATCCCTTCATCAAGAAGAGTAATTTTCAACACATCCGACAGAATGGGACAGATAAAATGTTCATTCAATTCTTTACATATCCTTCGAGTTGATTTCTTTACATCTCCATAATCTAAAACGTATCCATCCGAATAAATTTTCCTAGATCCCAAAAGTCTTACACCAACTTGGTAGTTGTGGCCATGTAGACGTTCACGAAAGCCTTTGAAAGCTACAAAATGAGCACAATGAAACTTAAAGTTTTGTTTTGCAACATTCACCTCAAAGTTCGAAGTAATATTTGGTCTTTTAAAGGATGATGACTGGATAGACATATGCAATTAGAACTTGCTTTAGCAGCTTCCTTGCACCGAAATACTGTTCAAGGTGATGATCAAGTAATACCTCTCATTAAATGAGATCAAAGAACGTTCCTCCCACTATGATTGATGAGTGGAGGGAGAAACAATGCGAAAAACGTCATTTCTTTTATTGCAACAGCTTGTTTCATAGGGTGAAACAATTAGGAGAGAAAATTAACTTTAGGTTCCTTTTTTCCCCCTAGCGGTAATTACGGGCGAACTCAAATGGCCCCGAGCGTTGGCAATCTACATATATAACATTGATAGGAAGGAATAATTAAAATATCTAGTGCCTTAACCTGCTGTCCAACCTTATCAGGAAATGTTTCTTTTGGGAAAAGCGCGCGATTTGCATTCACATGGAGTATAACAGATTGTTAAGAAAACACCAATCTACATAATGACATCTGGAAGCGATGATGACAGCGACTTTTCCGATGATGATCTCCTACAACCAACTTTTAAGAAGACAAGAACAGAACGCAATAAGGATCAGAAAATGCACAATTATCTTGACACGTATCTCGAAAAGCAAGAGGAGCGTCTCACACAGAAAGAACTCATTCGAGATATGCAGAAACAAACCACAAACGTAATAAAAATAAAGAATGAAGATATAACTGACAATACTACAGACCATTTATCTTCAGGAGAAAAAAATTGTTCGAAAGAGGCAATCACAAGAAGAAAATTAAGCATCAAGACGGAACAAAATGTTGATCAAATCGACATGATCGAGCAAGAATACAAAAGTATCATGGAAGATCATGAGAAAGAAAGTCGTGAAAAAAGAAGACGAGAATTACGAAATGCTGCAGATGGAATAGATAATGAGTCTCAGGCTTTAAATAAAAAAGGGATGCTTGATGCTGAATTTTATGATGATGAAGGACAAGCTGATTTGGTCACAGCGCAAGTTACTGGATTAAGTTCTAAGTTAGGTGTACGAAACGTTCTTCTTGGATCTGAAATTGACAGCAAAAGCAATCAAAACTCTTCTTTACAGCTATACTTATCCGAGGCAGAAGCCTTGAAAAATCTTGAAAAAATATTATCTAAGCATTCAAGAAGTAGGGGTAAAATGGCGAAACACATGTATACTGCAATACTTCTCCCAATGAAACGTGCTCTTAAAGCAAAAGTCTTACAATTTTTTCTCAATAATGAAACATTGGTTTTAATGATCTCTAAACTATCATTGGATGATGCAAATGTCGAGCAACGCGAGGTTTTGAACAATATACTACAAGATATAATACAATGGTTGTGGAATCTCGCATGTTCATCTGGGTATCCTGGGATTGACATATATTTACGGGAAGGTGCGATGGCTACATTAATAAAAATAGTAAAAAATCAGAACTTCAATAAGTTACGAAATAAGAATGCTGAAGTGAATCTTCAATTTCCTCTTTTTTCACTAAGCAACTTATTACAAGGATTTAAACTTGCGACAGGGTATCGTTGCCCGGTTCTACCGGACGAAAAGGGTGATACAATAGAAGATATCAATTCAAAAAATGATCGTGCAGAAGATATCTTAGTGATAAAAAATTGTCTACAGATATGGAATGTCGCTTTTGAGACTGGAGTTGTATATTGGGAGGACGAAGTTTTCAGAAAAGGCGACGATAAAGAATTATTCAAGGTAGAAGATGAGTGTCTAGAGGTATTGCTTTTTGCTAGTTTGGATCATACTTTCTATTCAGGAAACTCGTAAGTAAATCATGGATCAACAATAGAATCTTGTGCAATGTTGAATTTGTAAAATTGATCATTCGTGTTTCTTACTCATTCTTCGTATTTGCATCTCCACTATAGTTTGCTTGAATCATTGCAGAAATTAATTTCATCTATGCTCAAATTTGTCTTGAAGAAATCAGAATCCTTCTCAGAGCGTTTCAATCGTCATTGTTTTTCTTTGTTTTTTGAATGGATTACCAGTAAAGCCGTGAAAATTATTGGTAGATTGCAATGCTTGTGCCCGAGTTCGCCAAAAGCAAACGATGAAGACGATGTTAGAAATTTTCTCGCACTTGCGCTCTTGGTAGGAAATATATCGATCTTTAAGAATGACTTGAAAATTGATTTGTTGGGGATTATTTTAAAGAGTAAAATGTGCGAACTTGCCCTTCATTTGTGTCTTTTTGACTGTATGCCGGAAGCGAACAGTTTTGAAGAAAGTAAATTGAATAGCACTGATGATTGCCGAAACTTATGGAAAGGGATGCTGAACGACTCTTTTTGTTACATGTTACCCACAAAAGAAAAGGGAGTAAAAAAAAGAGAGGAAAGCACTAGTTGTTACTGCCTTGTTTGGAAGAATATGGCTTTGGCTACAATAGGATTAAACTCAAATATACCATCAAAGGTAAAAGACGATGGCCCGAGATTCCATTCATCTGTGCTCATTGCACACATATGTGCAGAAATGGGAAATTCGCTTCTTCTCTTTCCTGACCTTGAATCAATAGACTTCCTCCGGGAATATGGCCAGTATAATGCATTCAATGAAATTGAGAACAAAACAGTTGATGTCAATGATCTGATTTTTCAACAGAGCTTTGATCCATATAATTCACCTACCCTTTACGATTACCAAATCAAAATCATGCATGACAAATTAAACGTTTTAGAAAAGTACTGTCATGCCTTAAGAAAAAGCATTACATCAGTATTTATACATGCTCATCTAAGACGAGCGAAGGAGCTCCTTGTATATTTGGAAATGACGTATCGCAGTTGGAAAACGGAATGCTCTAAAAAGATATGCTTAGACAATAGCTGCAGTGAGAAGGTTTCAGCTCAAGGAAACTTGAATGCATGGATGAAGGATGTTCTCTAATTGACGACAAATAAGCATGTAGAAAAGGATTTTCAAAGTAAATTGATTGAAATCACCATTTTGTTGCTTTAGAATTTATTTGAGAATAAAGTGCCTAACAAATAATGAGAAAGGCTTTTATTTTTATTTTTGTTGGGACATTATCACTGCTGGACCTGACAGTAGTTATTACATAATAGGAAAATACGATCTATTTTCAATTTTTTGTCTGCTGAGAGTGTTCTTGATTCAAAGCTACCGTACTATACGGTCATCATTATTCTCGTTCGTAGAAATGTATTGAAAAGTGCAAAAAACATGTAGAGCTTGGAGCCAAAAACAAATTGTAGCAGGTTCGATACCCGGTAAGTTCCAATTATACATCTATATTTTTCTTCTGAGTGACATATTTATAGTCTGGGCCCTTCTTTATCTTCAAGACAGAATTTTGGAATCCAAATTCTTTAACTTGGAATCCATTTTTCCATCTTTTTTGTCTAAGTTTTTGAATCTTCTAATTGTATATTTCATTTAGGGATAAAAAACATGTGTAACATATAAGTCACAAATCTCAAATTTCCAGTGATGCAATCTGAAATCCAATTTTCTTGTTCTTGTTTTGTAGTTCAATATCAGTATACTGATTTTTAACAAGCTGTGCAGCACCATACTGCTTTAGAGGAGCTATGACATGACTGGTAACATGTGCAATATACAGCGTATGCATTAGCTAAATTTATCTAAGATTTAGATAAACTTACTTTAACAAAATTAATATGGTTGCCTATCAGCAGTGCACCATACCTGTTCCACCTCCACATGCTCTAGGTTGACCAACCAAACTATCTGTGACACTCCAAACTGTTTTTAAACATCTAATGCTATTGGGTTCTCATTCCTTAAGCATGGGATACTTAAGCTATAAATGGTCTTACCTTCATAATATGTATACCAAAGCATCGGATCCAGAAAAATGCAAAGATGAATCAATTCCAAATATTAATTGGTCATCTAAAACCATTGCTGCTTTATGGCGGTTTTCTAGCTCTGTGTGGCGATCAAGATGTAAAGAATACATATAAAAGATAAGAATATAGATGAAAGTTTGTGCGTGGAAGAACTTCATCAATCAATTCGGGCGTATCTCCGTCTATCACGACGTTGCTTGTCATCGGATGAGAAAAAACTGCATATCAATGTAGCACGACATATGAAGAAAGCTTATCCAACCACTTTAGCAAGATGGCTCCGCTTGCTGTCTACCGAACGTGAATTAACTATACGAAAAAAGAGAGAAGAAAGAATACGAAAAGGAGGCCTCCAGCCGTTGACTAAGTTCTTTCGGAAAAAGAGGTCTCCTTAATGTGGAAATTTTTAACTTCACTTTTGACCAACAGCGTAGGTTTGTATCATCATGGATGGGGTCGTCACAGCTATATATGTGAGAATTCATTTTAAATGTGATACTTTTATGCTAAGTGTGCTTATTTCGAGGGTAATGTGCTTTCATTTTCCCCATCATAGTTAAAAGCAAAAATCTTGTCCCATTTCGGTGGGGCGAGTTGTGGTAGCGTAGCGTGCGTGCTCCGGCCGCGCCTAGCAGCGTCACATAAAATAATTTAATACAGTTTTGTCAGTTTTAACAAAATTAATATCAATGATTTATTAAAATAATTAAATAGCATTGAAATATTTAGTTAAAATACAAAGCAGCATGTGACTGCTCGTATACTACGTAAAACAATAAAAATAAAAATAAAAACAATCCAGTCTTCTTCAACACAAAGAAGCCAGTTCAATGTCGAAGAACATGAACTGCCACACATGTATTGAGTAGCATCCAGTGGAGATCCATATCATCATGTGAGTGATGTCTCCATTGGACATGCAATGAGAATTCTTTGAACAGCTGTGTGGCCAACAGATGTCAAAGTTCTTGCAGTTGAAACCAAGTGGGTTTCGATATATGTCTGGTATGGGACATATATGTAAATTGTGATCAAAGTAATAAATTTTAAAACTAAACTCATAATTATCTTTCAACCATCTTTAAATCTAGATAGTCTGTGCATAAGGCATAGTAACGTTACTCCATTCAATTGCGCATCAATCCCCCTTTCAAAGATGAAAGTAAGTACCAACCATTACTCTCCCACTTCTAACGGCTGTTGTCAGATAGTTCCCATTGTTCCCATGCAGAGGCCGGAAAAGAAGGATTTGACGAAAGGCAACTACGTGACCCTCAAGTGTAAAACCCATCCTGGCGACCGTGACTCGGCTACCTATGACCTTCCCATACCCTACTTTAAGAGTGGAACCCCCGAGGAGTTTTTCAAGTGGAAAAGGAATGTCGAAAAGGCGATCAGCGGCCAAGGAGCCACCGACGGACCGAGCAAGTATACGCTTATGTGTAGGCTTCTTGGTGGTAACGCTCTTATGGATTTTAATCTGAAGGCTGAAGAGTTTGAAACCGAAACCAACCCGAACTTCCTGGAGGTCATCAAAGATCTCACCAGGCATGTGTTCCCTATCAAGGCACTTCAGACCCAGAAAAGGTTCATGAGGCGCTTCCTCAGGAAACCTAGGGATATGAAGACACGTGAGTATTTGTCCCGTGTATGTGAAATTAACAAGATGTTGGTTCATTTTCCCACTGCGGATCAGGATAGCAGACTTCCTAACGATGAAATGTTAGATTTGCTTGAATTCGGAATGCCAAGTTCTTGGCAGAAAGCCATGATTCTACAAGACTTCAATCCTGTAGATCATACTATGGCGGAACTAGTGAGCTTTTGTGAGCGTCTAGAGCTGACCGAACCGGAACTTGAAAAAAGGTCCCCCAAGAACGAGTCTTCCTCGTCCTCCTCTTCCAGAAAGAAAAGGAAAGTCGTATTCCAGAGGGACCGCGATACCAATCTCAAAGGAGATTGCCTCCTTCACTGAAAGAACTGTGGACACAACACGCACGACTGCCGTACGATGAAGCGTCATGCTGAGGCCGTCAAGAAAAAATACTCCAACAATGTCAGACATATTAACCCCAATGGTGAAGTTCAGACAATCTTTGAGGAAGCCTTCATGAACTTATAAGAAGGCAAGGAAAGGTCTGAAGGGCAAGTAAAGTGCTAAAGAGCTTAAATTGGACGAGTCCAGTAGCAATGAGTCAGTTCCAATTCCGAATCCAGTGACGATGATCAAGCTTGAAGAGCAGGTCCAATTAAGAATAAGACAAGGTCGAGAACCAACAAACATTAAAAAAAACCTAAATTAAACAAAAGAGTTGATAACTATTTTGATTTTTTATTATCGTCTAAATTAAATTTTACTAGTCTTAGATCAAAACTTACAGGCCAATCACAAAACGCTAAAAATTCTGTTTTCAAAAATGTGAGCAGAAAAAATTAGAGAACTAGAAGTTTTTATACCATTTGACCTATGCTGGAGATAGGTGTCGACGAAACACACTGTTGGGGTGTGTTGGTGTTGGGGGGGTTGTTGTTGGGGGGGTTGTTGTTGGTGGATACCAAATTGTGAGTTAAATAGTAATCTTACATTTTGCCAAATTACTACATACTACGTATACTAATTTAACTACAAATAAATAAATAAATAGAGAAGTTATATTTTACATGAGGGAACGTACGGATCATGGGCCCTTAGTGGGACCGATCTAAATCAATATTAAGCATTGTTTTATGGGGGGTACATTTACGTACACGTCCACGTAGCCTACTCTCATAGTTGCACTCCTCAAGTTGCTTCGAATTTTTCGCCTTTATATTCACAGAGCTAATGCAATTCGGACCAAAATGCGATGTTAAGTCTAACCCAACCGTAGAACTCTTCGTTTCCGAAAACACTAACACCGCTTCCACTCTTTGCTTCCACATCAATAAGTTTAGTAATTTTGCTTTTTGGAAAAAATTCAAATTCCGATTGCCCAAAGTTCTGTCTTCCAAAGCTAATTTCCAAGGCTCATTTTGGAGATCTAAGGCCTTTCTGAGCATTTGAGCCCTGAAGACATCTTCTGATGTTCCCACACGCCCCATATGAATAGCATCGCAGCGATGCCTCCAGCAGTTCATAGAAAATTGCAGTAAGTATTTGGATGCTTTCCTGTTCCAGGAATGAGTACGTGCTGTCCTTCCAGCTTTTTTATCAAGACTTTTTTCATATTTGACTTGAATTACATTCCACTCTTTCGCCAACACTCCTCTCACCAATTTGGTTACGCCTATTTCAATTGGGCTATTATTGCTCTCCGAACATCCTTGTATCCACTCAATTTAGGAGGGGCAATAGTGACAAAATTTCCACTCCATTGGTAAATTAGGATCATTATCCACCTCAAAATGATAGGTTTTGTGTGGATCGTTTCAAAATTGGAACGTAGGTCTCGAAAAAAGATTTTTCTAGCATCCAAAATGATTCTTTCCCTGCACCGAAAGATATGGTCACACGTTTCTGGTATGGTGCCACAAACGGGACAAACGTTCACGGCTGATTGATTCCAATCCTGTTACCTTTGCATTGTGTCCCATTGACGATGAATGCACTTGATGGCACTTCCAAGTTCCCTTTTATTCCATTGGGAAAAGTTGAATTCCAATGCAGTCCAATCCACAAGGTTGGCGTCTTTAGGATTTATTTTCCATTTTTCAAGTGCAGCTATTTCACCAAGGTAATCATGCCATAGTCGACTGAACTCAGCGGGTATATTCTGTGTAAGTCTATACCCATTTGCTTTTAAGGAAATTATTTGCTCTGGCAGATGTGGCATGAGTTTCAAATGTTCCAAAATACTCATACTATTCTGTCTTTTTGTCAATTTATCCATGTTGGTTTTTAGCTTTTGTGGAACAGTTAATTCATCGTACGGAATGTCATCGTCAACGTGTGCTTCCACATGTTCAAATTTTATATTCACCGGTAAGTTTGCAAGTATTTTTCGAATTTCCAACACCACATCTTGGTTACTGCTCATAATATTTTTTGTAGTGTGGTGAGTAGGTTGATGAATTCTTTGGATTGGCGATGCACCAAATCAATGTAAGTACAACGTTGTGCTGGCCAAGCACCACGTTGTTGAAATACAACCGTGTGCAATATACAGTTAATGATCCGGCTAAATTAGTCTACGTTTAGACGCGATCGCCTAATTAAATCTGTAGCTGCGACTTTAATAGTTAAATTAAAAAGATAGCAACTATTTTAATAGTTATACATGAATACGCGTGTAGCGATTCATAGATGACTTTAAAATAAATGAAATTAAAATCATCAAAGCCTTCCTCCTCACAGGGAAGCAGCTGCTGAAGCAAAGCTTGCAGTTTCATCCATATGCATTGAGTAGCATCCAAC